>Ga0208825_1000029_pt1 | contig 144260 bp, 98 predicted proteins | sample AD_UKC113_MetaG_FD_184450 | JGI IMG/M metagenome (GOLD analysis project Ga0208825, IMG submission 184450) | Active sludge microbial communities of municipal wastewater-treating anaerobic digesters from Hong Kong - AD_UKC113_MetaG (SPAdes)... | ecosystem: Engineered > Bioreactor > Anaerobic >...
GAGACATGGTGGTCGGAGTATGGAACAAGGCCAGCCTCGCATTGCAGGGGTTGCGCGCGCTCATCGCGTCGTTCCGGGACGGCACGGGCGAGATGTCCGCGGAACTGGCGCAGAAGCTTCAGGCGGCAGGCTTGATGGGTTTTGTCACCACGGTGTTTCAGGTCTACACCCGCGTGCGTGCGTTCGTCGAGGGATTCGCGTCGGCGCTGGGACATGCCTTCGGGCGCGTGAGGACGATTCTGGAACCGCCGGTCCGGGCCTTGGTGTATGCCTTCGCCTCCGTCTGGAAGGCGCTGTTCTCCGTCGTGGAAGTGTTCGGCGTCGTGGGTACCGCAGCGGACGCGTCCTCGTTCCGGACCTTTGGCCAGGTATTGGGAACGCTGCTGGGCGTCGTGGCACAGGCGGCGGCCATCATCCTGCGCGGTCTCGTCTACCTTGCGTATGCCGCCTTCGCACACCTCTAGAAAGAACCGTTGACGGCGGCCATTGTGAACGAAGCCGCCGGCGGCGGCTCCGCAATGAGGGCATTCGTGTGGACAGTCATGACAGGTCTCATCTTGAGCGAGTCGATGCTTCTTCGCGCGGTGGAAATCGTCATGGGGCATGGTTTCCCCTGGACGATTGACTCGGACTTGTGCATCGGCAGGCGGACCGCAGCAGACGGTTCGACCTCGTTTCACACGAGATCGTGGCTGCGCTTAGAGGCGGTAGAGAATCACTTGTAGCGGGTGTCCACGAGCATGCCGTGGCGGGCCGAGCAGGGAAAACCGTCGGGAGACTTGTGGGGATTCAGTTTCGTGTCGTGGGTCGTCCGCTGGAATCGCTTGTGACAATAGGGGCATTCGATCACGTATACGGTTCCGGTGGAACGGCCAAGCGAAGACGAATGCCTCGTTACCGGTGCTGCCGACCGCTGCGTTTCGGGAGCTCGAATGGGACCCACACTGGAGAACTCAACCATGTAGACCGGCTTGAAAGACCGTGTCGTGGCTTCCACGCTCTCGATTCGGTCGATGCGATACGACCGGTGCTCGCGATTGTCCACGCGAATGGCATGAAGGACCAGATGACCGTCCTGCGTCCGGCGGAGCGAATACGGCTCGATGATTCGGTACGAGCCGTGGTATCCCAATCTCACGCACAGATGGTTGGAGGCGGCGAAACGGATTGTCTCCAGTGGAATGTTCGCGCGCCAGACCTGCATCGGAACGGCTTCGATCTTCCGAACTGGCGCCATCTCCGCAGGGGCGACAGGAATGCGTGGTAAAGCGGCAATCCTGATTGCCTTCTCCAGCCAGCCGAAGAGGTGCTCAAGTTCCTCCCAGAAATCCTCGAAGGGAGGCAGTACCGGCAATTGATGCGCCAGCATGTTCGACCATTCCGACTCCAGCGCCTCTCGATTGGCTGCGGTCTTGACCGTTGCCAATGTCGGCACCGGGATTCCTTTGACTCGACATTTCTCGCCCAGGATGGCCCGGATGACTGCTGCCTCCACATCGAGTTCCGGCCGTCGGAAGAGATTGACGATATCGTACAGATCGCGAGGACGCCCGCGCTCTCCCATCGCCCGTATCTTTTCCGCAAAGACCTCCTCGAAGCAGTAGCAGCACACGGTTGCGGGCTCCGGAAGCCCGTCCGGATAGGCGTGATGTATTCGGCGCATGACGGTCGGTCGGACCACGCGTTCCGAAGCGCTCAGATCCAGCTTCACACTGGCCACCTTCGTCGCGCCACGAGGACCTTGGTAGTAGACACGGCCTTCCGTATATAGGCCGGACTCATGGGCTCTCAGGAGAGGTTCTCTGCCGCCGAAATTCAGTCCGGATGCTTCCGTTACCCTCGAGAGTGCCGCCTGCAATGCCGGCATGAGCTCTTCCGGTCTGATAGGACCGCCGGGAAGCACAGTGAAATCCAGGTCCTCCGAAAACCGGTAGGTCTCGACATAGCACTTCTTCAGGCACGTGCCGCCCTTGAACGCCCATCTTGTTCCGAGGAGTTCATGGGAACCGATGCCCCAGAGAAGCCAGCCCAGGACGTAATCCTTCTCCACGATATCGTCGCGCAGCGACCATTCACGGACCCGTTCGTCGAGATCGAATCTGCTGATCATGACGGTTCTCCGCCGCGCCGGATTTCCACGTTCACTCTCAGGTTCCAGCGTTTCGATATGCGTCCTGGCCGACGAACACCGGGGTCGAGAAAGGTCAGACCGGCGCTCAGCGCGGTCCGGCAGGTTTCCACCACGTGAGGGACATCGATGCCCAGCGACTCGACAAGATAACCCAAACGTTTGTACACGGTACCGTTGTTCACTCGCGCTGCGTAATCAAGGAGCAGGCGGTCGTCCCGATGTTCACCTGCGAAATAGTCGTTCAGAACATCGGCGACATGGCGGATACCGGCGCCAAGTTGCGGTGCATCGAGAACGTCGACGACGGTCCTGGAAGGATCCGAGACAGGTACCTGAACGCGGTCCCGCCAGACTATCCGTGTACCGAACAGCATTTCTTCGGCTCGGTGTCGAAGACGGAAGGCGGTTCCCTGAATCGTGACAGCGCTCTTTCTGACAGGTTGGGCGGTTACAACCGCAATGTCTCGGAAGATCTGTTCCGTCAGTCCCCAGTGCTCGCATGCACTCCAACCGGCGATATAGCAGGGTGCGAAGGATCGAACGGCAACGGTCCATGCGTCCTCACGCCAGTCGGCAGGCTCAACAGCCCCGAGCGGCACTGTGGCGTAGAGCCCGCGTCGTATACGGACGAGCCAGCCTTTTTCAGCGAGGTGGGCGACGAGCCGCCTCGCGCGAACCCGGTCCACACCAAGTACGCGCCCCGCCTCCTCAACGCCAAAGGGACCGGTCGTGTTCCGATGAAGCATTTCGAGGCGCTCGCGAGTCTCGGCTTCGAGGCCCTTGCGAGACGAACTCTTTGGTGCAGTTAAACTCACCTAGATTCATTCTCCGTGAACTATATGCAGACACACTATACCATAGCTTTCCGCGGAGCGCAAGCTTCTCAAGCGAAAGACTGGAGGGTAATCACGCCTTACGCCAGAGGGGTAACGCCCCTTCCTTCTTCCGATGACGTGAAGATGATGCGGCAACACACTGAGAATATCTACTGTACGGCGTGGCCCGCCACCAAGTCCCCGCCGCGAAGAGATTCCGCTGTCGAACGAACCATCAAGGAAATGGTCAGGACTCATCGGGCGATTAGAAAACAGCCCGGTCAAATAAGAGCAAGATTTCCTTTCAACGGACGTTTTCCGTCAAGTGTGTCGCTTGAGCTTCTTGATGGTGCCGCATCCTTGTCATGACGGAAACCTTGGTTGTGTCCGTCTTTCTTGGCTGAGTCGTTTCGCGAAAACATCATAGGAAGAGATTTTCCGAGTCCAAGACCGAATCCTCCACCATTCTCTTTTTCCCTCTGAATTTCTCGCCTCATCGGGGGCGGGAAACGCCCCTCCCGGACCCCGCGAATCAAGCCCTTTCGCCGAGGAACTGAGAATTTGGCATAGTCATGAACACACTTGAGGAAATGGCCCAAGGCTTGTGGCCGGTTGGACTGTTGCCTGTCGTGTTGGCTAGACTGCCGTCAAGGAGCAGGTATTGCGGATGGCGGATGAGACCCTTGTCGGGCCGAAGATCGGCCGTGGGCCGTTGCGCGTGGCCCGTGATCATTTCGAGCGGATCGTCCAGGCGGCGATCTTCCCCGAATCGCGGGCGGTGTTGATTGCCGAAGAGGCCGCCATTGCGCTATTGGCCGCGTATTTCGTTTATGCGCGCGGCGCGATGATGGGCGCGGCGGCGGCCTTTGCGATCCTGTTCGGCCTGTTGTTTGCCCTCGGGTCGTCGCGTTTTCCGCTGGCGCTTTTTCTGGGGTATATGGCGGCCTCGCACCAGTTCCGGTCGGTGGCCACGAAACAGTTCGGCGGCATCGAATGGCATCCACGCGAAGTGCTCTTGTTCATGCTGCTGTTTCATTGGGGCGCGAGACTGTTGCAACGAAAAGCGGCGTGGCGGCACGACTTGACCGATATCCCCATGCTGATTTACGGCGCTTTTTTCGTCGAGATTGCGGTGTGCGGACTCTTGAGGGAAACCGATCTGCACCGCTGGATTGCCGAATGCCGTTATCCCGTGTTTCTCGCTTCCTATGTGGCCTTTGCGGGACTCGTGCGGGACAAGCGGACGCTCTACCATGGATTTTGGTTTCTGTTCACGCTGGGCGGGGCGATTGCCGGTCTCGCGATCCTGTTTTTTCTTTATACGTTGGCGACGGGCAGCGTCATCAATACACAAAACGCGTTCGGCGAATATGTGCCGCGCCAAATCGGCCCGTTGCTTCTCCAATCTGTGCGCCCGAACGGCCATATGATGTTCGAGATCCTGCTGACGGTTCTGGCGGCGCTATTCTTCTGTCCGGCGCTGTCGCGGCTTCAGCGGATTGGCTGTGTGCTGGGCATGGGACTGTTCGGGGCGGCCATTGGCATCGGGATGATGCGAACGGCCTATGTAACGGTGTTGTTGTCGCTCGTCTTGGCCGGTTATTTCCTGATTCCGTCGCGCGCGGCGAGGAGAAGCGTCCTGGCCGTTGCGATTATCGGCGGGGTAACGGCGGCGCTGTTTTCGGCGGCGGCGCTTTATACCTTCCTGGCCGGTATTGTGCCGGTTTTGGGCGAATCCATTCGCGGCCGTTTCGAGGAAATCAGGGGCGCGTGGAGCCTCTTTTTGCAATATCCCCTGCTGGGGGCCGGCATGGGGAGTACCTTCGAGGCGATGGGCTTCGTTTCCAAGACCAGCACGTTGGCCTACGGCCAGGCGGAGTATCAAACCGTCCATAACGTCTGGATCTACTTCCTGTCGAAAGGGGGGATCATCGGATTTTCCATGGCCGCGGCTGCACTGGCCGGCTTGTACGGGCGCGGCGTGTCGCTCATTGCCCATGCACGGAACCCGGTTGATCGTTACTTGTTGATCGGCCTTGCCGCCTCGTTCGGCGGTCAACTCGTCGCGTCGCTGGCCATGCCGAGGCTGACTTATCCGAATGGGCATGTATACATCGCGATTATGGCCGCCTGCTGGGGCGTGTTCGCCCACGATTTACGCGGGAACAACAGCGCGGACTATCCGCCGCAACCTCAGGGGCTTGCTTGAAACCGTGCGGGAAGGAGCCAAGTCCTATTCTATTGCGAATTGACATAAGAACTTTGAGAGTACCGAGTTCTTGCGACTTAAGGATGAGAAGTTCCACGAAGATTGGCATTTTCGGGCAATTTCATGTCTGATCAGGCAACGAGATCTTGCGGTGAAATTAAAAATGGCCGCCTTGTAGCGCCGATTTCCAAATCGGCATGTCGTTTTTCAGTAAGCCGATTTGGAAATCGGCGTTACATTCCGAGGCCTTCACGACTCCGAGAACACGGTACTCTCAAGAAAAACAGGCGGAACAACCCGAAAATAATGGCCGTTTTTTTGTCCTTCGACCCAACTGACAGGAGTTACGGATCATGCTTTCTTCTTTGGTTGTATTGGGCGCAGCGGCCCTGCATCTGTTGAATGCCCCGGAAGATGATGCCCGCGGATCTTGGCTGCCCGAGGGATTCCGGCTGCCGAATATCGTGCATCCGTTTATGCCGACGTTGGGCAAGCGGACGTTACCGGTTCAGGTGGCGCCCTTCTTTGTGCATGTCCGGGGGGCATGCTCGGAAATATTGTCCGAAAAGGCCGTCGGGATACGCTTTGGCGAACAAGGCAAATTGGAAGCGATAACGGAACGTGCGCGGATATCCGGTTTGGAAATGGCCGTCAATGCCTCGGTGAAAGTCGGGGAAGGCGTTTATCACGCCACCGACGCTGGGCTTTATGTGCAGGAAACGGCTTCCCAACCGGCGAAACGTCATGAATCCTACGGCGTTGACGGTCCGCCGGCCACGCGGATCACATCGCTTGCGGTGGATTCGCGCGGGACGTTATGGGCCGGGACACCTGCCGGTCTTGGCCGCCGGACGCCGGATGGCGAATGGACTACGATTCGCGGACGGGATGGCCTGCCTTGTGAAAATGTGACGGCGATCGCCGTGGATTCGCGCGATTGCCTCTGGATTGGAACGGATCATGGCGCCGTCTTTTACAAACCTTATGAGGAAGGGCGGCAATGGTTTTACCGGGCCGGAAAACGATATCTGCCCGGTAATCGGGTGAAGGCCGTAGCGGTGCATCCGTCTGGAACGCCCGCGTATTTCCTGACGGACGCCGGATTGGGCCGTATTGACACGGTTCAGACGACGTTGCTCGAAAAGGCCGAAACCATCGAGAAGCGGATCAACGAGCGCCATCGCCGCCTGGGACTCGTCGCGGAGTGCATGCTCGACAACGCGGAAAACCCAACCTCGCATACCATCGGCGACAATGACAACGACGGCCTGTGGACCGCCTACCATGTCGCGGCCATGTCATTGTGTTACGGGGCGACGAAAGACGAATCGGCGCGGACGTCGGCGCAAACGGGCATGAAGGCGCTTTATATGCTTCAAGACGCGTCGGGCACGCCGGGCCTTGTGGCGCGCAGCGTGTTGCCTGCGGCCGAGGGCAAACTCAAGGGCCCGCAATGGCGGCCCACGCCGGATGGCGCGATGTACTGGAAAAGCGACACGTCGAGCGACGAAATTGACGGGCATTATCTTGCGTTCTACACCTATTTCGAGCACATCGCGCGGCACGACCCCGAGGAGAGGGAAACGGCCGTCCGCCACGTTCGGGCATTGACCGACTACATCGTGGACAACGGCTACCGGCTCATTGACTGGAACGGCAAGCGGACCCGCTGGGGATTCTGGGATCCGAAAACGTTGAACGACAGCCTGTTCGAATATGTGGAAGCGGGCCTGAACAGCCTGCAGATGCTGTCGTTTCTGAAAGTCGCGCATTACATGACCGGCGACCGCAAATACGAGGATCATTACCGATCGCTCATCGTGGATCACCATTATCTGGCGAATGTGCTGTTGACCAAAAAGGCTTTTCCGGACAGCGTCAATCACAGCGACGATCAACTGGCATTCGTGGCGTGGTATCCCATCCTTCAACTCGAAAAAGATCCCAAGGTGCGCCGGGCCTTGTGCATGGGCGTTCAGCGGCACATCCAGATTGTCCAGTGCGAACAGCCCAGTTTTTACACGTTCGTCTACGCTACCGTGGATCCGCAAGGCGCGGACATCGAAGGCGCCGTCGAAAATCTGCGGCAAATTCCGGCGGACCGCCGTCATTGGGACATGATGAACAGCCACCGGGCCGACGTGTCCTTTTCCCCGTTGCCGAACCGGTTCGGACATCAGGTGCTCACGCGGGTTCTGCCCGCCGACGAACGCGAGTTCGCCAAGTGGAATGCCGATCCGTATATCCCCGACTATCCCGGCGACGGTCGCCACGAAGACGACGGCGCCGCTTACCTGCTTCCATACTGGATGGGACGGTACCACGGATTCATTGAGGAACAATCCGCCGGCTGAATTCGGGCATCAAACGCTGCGCGGGTTCCTGTGTATTGTTCGGAATAGCGCGGCCGAGGTCAAGACAACCGGGCCAATTCCTGGACCAAGTCACTGAGACCGATGGCTTCCACTCCGGATGCGATCCGATAGCGGTTTTGGCAGGAATATACGACGAAAGGCCTGTCCGTTTTCAGATCTTCCCGTGCATGATGGAACCCCTTTTCACGCTTGGGAGAAGAAGCCGTTTGATTTTTTGGGCCCAGAGACCGTTTCCCGGCAGTTCCAGTAGCAAATCAATTTCCGCGCCCGCCGCCGTCCGATAGAAACTTGCATGGGCGCGGTCAGGGGCAACCGCCAACTGGTTTTCGACGACAAATCCTTCCCGAATCGCGCCCTCGACCGGGTGCCCGAAAAGAGCACGGCAATCATTCCAATTCGGCACGGGCATTGGCCGTTCAGCCGAATCGGAATTCGGCGTTACATGTCGTTGTACTGAATGGGGGCACGGGATCATAAGGGACTTATTCCGCGAGGATGCTGTCGTATGCCTTGAAAGCCTTGCCTTTGCGGTTGTTTTCAGCCGGGGACCTTCGTTTACCGGAGGTTTGCGGAAGGAATCGGGTCCACTGGAGCGACCGGCCATATTTTGATCGTCGTTTTTCCACCTTGTGACACTTCAAAGGGGCCAGGGAAGGGATGGTATTCATTTCGCTGGTTTCCGAAGTAATCCGTTCCGATACGGATTGGCGATCCATCCCGGTTTTCGTAGGGGAGGCCGGGAATGCTTGCCTTACCGAGTAGATCCGTGGTGACGATCGGCCGTGTCCGTTCGGCTACCCATGCCGCATCGAACATGCCTTCGAGATAGAAGCCGTCCGCCCGTTCGGACAGCGTGAATTCCGCTCCGAGCCCTGGGTCCAGCAGGGGATCCGTTTCATGCTTCGGCGGCTTGGAATCGTTCAGGTAGACATTGCCCTTCATAATCACCGGAAGCGCCGCCTTGTCGTAATCCTTCAATCCGCCGCATCGCGCGAACAGATTGTTGACGAGGCGGTCATCGCCGATCGGATTGTTGTGCATGCCCGCGAGTTCGGTGGAATGGGCCTTGTGGAACGGGGTCATCCGTCCGTCGAAGCCCAGCAGGTGGATGTTGCCGGCAATCAGGTTGTGGGCATAGGCGCCGCCCTGCGAAATGGAAAGCACGGCTTTTTTCGACAGGAACAGGTTGTTGTCCACGAGAAACGGTCCGTGATTGACTTCAACGAACAGATCCTGGTGCGCGTTGTCGTGAAACAGGTTTCGCGACACCCGAGCGCCTTGGGCCATCCAGTCCAGCCAAAGTCCCATGACGCAACGGTAAATGTGATTGCCGGCGATAACGGTGTCAATGGCGCCATGAAACTTGATGCCCGCCATTTCCGCGCCGGTAAACAATTGCCGGACGTGAATGTCGTGAATGGTGTTTCCGGTGACGGTGCTGAAGGCGGCGCCCATGCTGCCGACGATACCCGCCTGTTCGCAATGGGCGATGGTGTTTCCACGGACGATGTGCCCGCCGATGGTTTCCTTGTTCCATCCGTTTTCCAAGGCGCGCTCGATAGTCTTGACGTATCCTTCGGCGGTGTCGGCGGAAGTGTTGTCCCATTGATCGCCGTATTTCCCCAGCGAGATGCCGGTACAGACCGAGTAGCGGATGTCGTTGTTTTCGATAATCCAGCCCTTGCTCCAATGGACGCCGATTGCGCCGGTCTGTTCCGCCGTCGGAGGCGCCCATTGCGTGGCGGCATGGCGGATGAAGAAGCCTCTGACGGTAATGTAGTTTACAAACGGTTTTTCGGGATAGAAGATGGTTTTACGCACATTGATTTCGACAAGGCGCTCATTGGGGTTTATTCCTTTGAATTGCGCCCATATCGTCGTATGGGTTTCGCCTGCCTCGGCATACCACAAGCGGATATCTTCCTGTACTGGACTTGAGTTGCGGGACTTGAAGACAAGGCACAAGGTCCGCTTTCCGCTTACCGGCTTGATGGCGGCCTTGAAACTGGCCCAGGATTGCCATCCGCCTGTAAAGGGGATCGGACACGTTCCCACTAGATCGCCATCCGGCGCATCCAGGCGGATTTCGATGTTCCCGCCATTGCTTGCCGCAGCGGCGCGGATCTCCAGTTCCTCGGTATTTTCCCTGAAATCAACGTCCTCGTACTTGACCCAGTGGCCGTTCAAAATAAATCCAATGCATTGTCCGCCTTCCGAGCATTCGGCATTGGCCGTGCCGTTCTTCGCCGTGAAATGCGTGGCTTCGATGCGGGGGGTGTCCGCCGCGCGATTCAGGGGCCTCATCCATGCCACATTCAGCAAGTACCCATGCCCGTCCTGGCCGAACCAGGAAGGAACCGTGCCCGCGGGCGCCATGACTTCGTCCCGGTTGGCCGCCTCGACCAGCCAGTGCCCGTCCAGATAAACGGCCCCGGTGTGATGGTTCCGTCCCTTGGGATTGAACCAATCGCCCCGGATGCGTTCGCCATAGGGATTGTACTTGCCGAAAAACGTATTGGGCAGAACGACCTTCCACGTGTCGTGTTGCACCTTTTCCCAGCCCCTAATGACTTCGGAACCCTTGATCTCGACATGTTCCCCCGGAGCCGCTTGGTAGACGATCCGCTTTTCGTCGGATTCCCCGCCACGCGGAGGCGCAACGGATTCACGATACACGCCCTCGTGAACCGTGATGACGTCACCGGGCTGCGCCAAGCGGGCCGCGGCGGCGATCGTCTTCAGCATCCGGGCGGGCGAACCGTCGTTGGCATCGTCGCCTTGCGGGGAAACATGAAACTCGGCGGCGCCGGCCATCGGCATGATCAAACATGTCAAAGCGAGAAGGGTTGCGCAATGGGCGAATCGGTCTTTCATGATCTGTTTCCTCTCTTTTTCGTTTCCCGCTACTCTTGCGAGCGGCTGTCCCTGACGGCCTGCTCCATGGCTAGGATGTTCTCTTCGGGCAGCGTGGCCTGCAGATTGTGAACGGCGTTGAACACGAAACCGCCGCCCTCGTTGAATATCGCGATACGTTCTCGGACTTCTTTGTACACTTGTTCGGGCGACCCAAACGGCATGGTCTTCTGGGTGTCCACGCCGCCTCCCCAAAAGACAAGATCCTTGCCGTACTCCCGTTTCAACGTCCGGGCGTCCATGCCCGCCGCCGAACACTGCACCGGATTCAGAATGTCGAAACCCGCCTCGATGAAATCCGGTATCAATTCGACAACGCTTCCGCAAGAGTGAATGAACGACTTCCAGTTCGTGCGCGAGTGGATGAAATCGTTGATGGCCCTGTGAAAAGGCCGATACAGGTCGCGGTAGGTCTCACGGGCGATGAACAACCCCTGTTGCGTGCCGAAGTCGGTCCCCGTGACAAAGGCCGCCTGCACCGTGTCGCCCAGCGCCGCAGCCAGCCGGGCCAGGTTTTCGAGCGCAATGGCGCATTGACGCTCGAACACTTCGTACACATAGTCGCGATGCGCGAGTGTCGCCATGTACCATTCCTCGACGCCCCGGATGCCGCGCGGATGCTTCATCCACATGGCCGGAACCAGTGCAATGTCGCCGAAACCCGTTCCCGGACAGGTCAATATCGCGCCTTTCCCCTTTTCCGCGGCCCTCGTGGCCTGCGCGGCGAAATGGACGATGTCTTCCTGTGAAAGCGGGGCGAATTCCTCCAGGTTCTCACGGGGATCCAGCCGATTTTCGTGAATGGGGCCTTGCCGGTTCATGGCGTCGAAATAATAGCCCCCATGCGGCATGTGTCCGCTCGGCGGAACGCTGGTGTCGCCTTCCGGATAGAGATACCAACCGCCCGCGCCGTCCGGTGTCACGTTGAAGTTTCCCGGTACGAGCACCTCCGTGCCATCGAATAGCCTGAACGGTTTCCAGTCCTTGTTTTCAAAGCCGAAAAGGGTTTTGCGGGGCATTACCGGCGCCACGTCAACGCCCAGCGCGTCCATGAGGGCGTCGTCCACTTCGCCCAGCATCTGGTACGGTTCAATGACTTTGACGGGCGGTGAATCCCGGCCCAGCAAGGCCTTGCGCAGTTTTGCGACGGCGGATGCCGCGATTCCGGTTACGGCCGTGGATCCGAAATCCACGCACACACAGTCCGGCTGTTGATGGTTCAGCGTGGCGTTCAGCCGTTCAAGCGATTGCATGTTGGCAAAGCCTCCCTATGACCTTTGGTGTCTCCGATGACGACCATGAGGGCGATGACACCGTTGACGGCATTACGGCCGGATGCGCTTTTAGGCATTTCGCAAACTTAGGGTCGGATGCCGTCGCCAATCCACATTCGTTCGATTTCTTCCAATGACTTGCCTTTCGTTTCCGGAACCGCCCGGAGGACGAAGAGAATGGACACCACGCAAAACGCGCCGTAAATCCAGAACGGGAATCCGCCGTGGAAGGCCGCATCGAGGTGTTTGTTTTCCGCCATCATTGGGTAGGTCTGCGAAACCACGTAATTGGCGCTCCACAGGCAGAATGTCGCAACGGACATGGCCCGCCCGCGTATTTTTGTCGGGAAGATTTCGGACAGGATGACCCACGTGACCGGCCCGACCGACAAGGCGAAACAAGCAATATAGCCCAGCACGAAAACCAGCATCCATGCCTCCACCTTTTGGATGTACGCCAAAAATCCCATGGCAAAGAGCGAAAGTCCCATGCCCGAAAAGCCGATAAGCATGAGCGGCTTCCGTCCGGTCTTGTCCACCGTGTAAATGGCCACGAGCGTGAAGAGCATGTTCACAAAACCGACCACGATCGTTTGCAGGAGGGCGGAATCCGTGCCGGTTCCGAGTTTCTTGAAAATCTCGGGAGCGAAATACAGAAACACGTTGATGCCCGTAACCTGTTGCAACACAGCCAGGACGACTCCCGCGAGCACGATGCCGCGGATGCCCGGCCGGAACATTTCCCGCCACGAACCGCCTTCCATTTCGAGCGTCCGCTCGATTTCGGCAATCTCGGCATGGGCGCACTCTTTTCCTCCGATTCTCTCCAGAATAGTCAAGGCGGCGCGCCGATCCCCCTGCTTCATGAGAAAACGCGGGGTCTCCGGCACGAAAAGCATGAACACGAGAAGCGCCAACGCCGGCAAGGCTTCCGAACCAAACATCCACCGCCAACCAACGGTCTCGTTCCATGTTTGATCGCCTTGGAGCGCAATGAAGTAATTGACGAAATAAACGACAAACATGCCGAACACGATGGCCAGTTGGTTCAGTGAAACCATGCGCCCGCGGATTCGAGCCGGCGAGACCTCCGCGATGTACATGGGCGAGGTCATCGAGGCGATTCCGACGCCGACGCCGCCTATCATGCGGAAGAGGATGAATTCCGTAAAGTTTCGCGGCAAGGCGGTGCCCACCGCCGACACGAAAAACAGCACCGCCGCGAGGATCAGCGCGCGCTTGCGGCCAAGCCGGTCGGCCATTTCGCCGGCCATGGCCACGCCGACAATGCAGCCGACAAGGGCGGAGGCGGCCGCCCAGCCGGTGGCCGCGGGACCCAGGCCGAACCGTGCGGCGAGCGGGCCTATCGCGCCGGAGATGACCGCCGTGTCGTAGCCAAAGAGGAGTCCGCCCAGCGTCGCGACCACGCTGATGCCGGCCATGTACAACGTGCTGCCGGTTTCTTTCGAATCACGCATGCCCTTCTCCCGCGGCCATGATTTTCCCGCGTCGTGCCGTGAAGACTCTACGCCGGCGGGAAGGGCGAATCAAGCAGCGTGCAATACAAAAAGACGATTCGAGGAAAAGAACGCGGCACGCGCCATGCGAAGGTTGGGCGGATTCTTGAATCAGGTGTTTTCCCGGATATATAATTCCATTCGATCATGGAGCGAGAGAATCCGGCTCCGATGGGGTTCCTGGGAGTTCCCGCGTTGTTGCGGTGTGTCTTCGCAACAGTGCATGGGGACAGGGATCCGTGGTGGTGTCATGGCGGTCCAGGTGGTCGTTCCGCGTGTGGTGCGCGGTCCAGCCCGATGGCAATAGGAGGAGAATGACCTTATGTTGGCACTTGTGGTAGGCGTCAGTCTGTACGGACTGCTTACTGCCGGCCGGCCGGTCCGTTCGGCGCGGACCCGGTTTGTAGGCAGGGAGCGGACAGGCAAGCGGGCGGCGATGTGCGCGCTCGCACTTGTGATGATGTTGTTCGCGGGCACGGCGGGCGCGAGCGAGGCGGATCTCGTAATCCCCGATTTGTCCAGCGTGAGTTTTGCCGGAATCAACGGGCACAACCTGCTGTTGTTCGGATTGATCATCTGCGTTGGAGGCTCGCTGTTCGGTCTGGTGCAGTTCGTGCGGATTCGCAATCTTCCCGTGCACAAGGCGATGCTGGAGATTTCGGAGCTCATCTACGAAACCTGCAAGACCTATCTGATCACCCAGGGCAAATTCCTTGCCCTGCTGTGGGCGTTCATCGCCGTCATCATCGTCGTGTACTTCGGCATGCTGCTGCATTTCACGATTGCCAAAGTCGTCACGATTGTCTTCTTCAGCATCGTCGGCATCCTGGGCAGCTACGGCGTGGCATGGTTCGGCATCCGAATCAACACGCTGGCCAATTCGCGCACGGCGTTTGCCAGCCTCGGCGGGAAACCGTTCCCGACGATGGCGATTCCGCTGCAGGCCGGCATGAGCATCGGTATGCTGCTGATCTCGGTCGAACTCGTGATCATGCTGTTCATCCTGTTGTTCGTGCCCGGCGACTGGGCAGGCCCCTGCTTCATCGGCTTCGCCATCGGCGAATCGCTGGGCGCGGCGGCGTTGCGCATCGCGGGCGGCATCTTCACGAAGATTGCCGATATCGGGTCCGATCTCATGAAAATCGTCTTCAAAATCAAGGAAGACGATGCGCGCAACCCGGGCGTCATCGCGGACTGCACCGGCGACAACGCGGGCGACTCGGTCGGCCCGACGGCGGACGGATTCGAAACCTACGGGGTCACGGGGGTGGCGCTCATCACCTTCATTCTGCTGGCGGTGACGGGCGCGGCGGTTCAGGTCCAATTGCTTGTGTGGATTTTTGTGATGCGTGTTGGCATGATTGTGACCAGCGGCCTGTCGTACTTCATCAACGACGCGTGGGCCAAGGCCAAGTACGGCCATGCTCAGAAGTTCAACTTCGAGATTCCGCTGACCACGCTGGTGTGGCTTACCTCGTTCATCTCCATCGCGATGACCTATGTGCTCTCGTTTGTCCTTATCAAGGATCTTGGCGACGGTACGCTGTGGTGGAAACTCTCCACCATCATCACCTGCGGCACCATCGCGGGCGCCTTGATTCCCGAATTGGTCAAGGTGTTCACGTCGGTGAATTCGCGCCATGTGCGTGAAATCGTGACCGCTTCGCGCGAAGGCGGCGCGAGCCTCAATATCATCAGCGGTTTCGTGGCCGGCAATTTCAGCGCCTATTGGATGGGCATGGCCATTGTGTTGCTGATGGGTATCGCATACGTCGTCAGCACGCTCGGTCTGGCTTCGATCATGGCCGCGCCGGCCATCTTCGCGTTCGGTCTCGTGGCGTTCGGATTCCTGGGCATGGGACCGGTCACCATCGCGGTGGATTCCTACGGTCCGGTGACGGACAACGCCCAGTCCGTGTATGAGTTGTCCACCATTGAAACCATCCCGAATATTTCCAAGGACATCGAGAAGACCTTCGGATTCAAGCCGGATTTCGAGCGAAGCAAGGATTTCCTGGAAGAAAACGACGGCGCCGGCAACACCTTCAAGGCCACGGCCAAGCCGGTGTTGATCGGTACGGCGGTGGTGGGCGCGACGACACTCATCTTCTCCATCATCCAACTGCTGAAAGCCCGGTTTGGCGATGCCGACGTGGCCCACGGTTTGTCCATTCAGAATCCGATGTTCCTGCTCGGCCTGATTACGGGTGGCGCGATGATCTTCTGGTTTGCGGGCGCGGCGACGCAGGCCGTGGCCACCGGCGCCTACAAGGCCGTCGAGTTCATCAAGCGCAACATCAAACTGGAAGGCGGTGGGGAAAAGGCTTCCGTCGAAGACTCCAAGAAAGTCGTGGCCATCTGCACGCAGTACGCGCAGAAGGGCATGTTCAACATCTTCCTGGCCGTCTTCTTCGGCACCCTGGCCTTTGCCTGTCTCAACCATTACTTCTTCATCGGCTACCTGATTTCGATTGCCATTTTCGGCTTGTACGAGGCCATCTTCATGGCCAACGCCGGCGGCGCATGGGACAATGCCAAGAAAATCGTGGAAACCGAACTCAAGGCCAAGGGCACCGAACTGCACGATGCGTGTGTCGTCGGTGACACGGTCGGCGACCCCTTCAAGGATACCTCGTCCGTGGCCATGAACCCGGTCATCAAGTTCACGACCCTGTTCGGCCTTCTGGCCGTCGAACTTGCCATCGAACTCAGCCGCTCCATCAGTCTTACGGCGGCGGTGCTGTTCTTCATCTGTTCGGCCGTGTTCGTGTACCGGTCGTTCTACAGCATGCGCATTCCGGAACGCGTGGGCGACAAATAAGAAGTACGCAACAGCCTTAACCCGGGGTTTTGCCTTGAGCGAAGCCCCGGGTTTTCCATCTTCCGGCGCCGGGGTTCATTGTGTTCAGAATGTTTTTTGAATGGCAATGGTTCTGATATCTTCAGCAAAACACGATGGATTCCGGTCTGAATTGCTTCGTTGGCCGGAAAAGAAGAAGGAGCAACAGCCTTGGAAGGACCCCGTCCCATCCGCGTGGATGAATTGCCGTCGTTGGCCCGGCTGGTGGATACCGTGTTCATGAAGGGCCGCGAAGGGGCAATGTTCGGCCATTTCCCCGCGCTGTTTGGTGGGCACAATGCCCGAAATTGCCTGGTTTTCGTGGACAAGGGCCGTGTCGTCAGCCATTTCGGCATGATTCAACGCTGGGCGTGTATTGACGGCTGCACGGTGCGCGTGGCGTGTGTTGGCGCCGTGAGCACCCATGAGGCGTATCGTGGCCGGCGGCTTGCCACGCGGCTTTTCAGCGCCGCACGGCAACAGGCCCTTGAAGACGGCGTGGATTTCATGCTCATTTCCGGCGATCGGGACTTGTACCGGCAGGCGGGGGCCGTGCCGGTTGGAATCGATTGGACGGCGCGCATTATACGTGAGCAGGCGGAAGCATGGCGGCTGCCCGGCATTGAGATTGGCGCCTTCCGCCGCGAGGATATTCCGGCGTGCGCCGCGCTTTACGGCCAGCGCACGGCGCGATTTGTGCGCCCGCCGGAAGACTGGCACAACCTGCTCGTCCATGGCCGCGCGGATGCGCGGGAGGTGATTACTATCGTTGTGCGGAGATATGGAGTTGTTTGCGGTTATTTTGTCCTGCCGGAAACGACCATCGAAACGGTCACCGATGCCATCGAGTTTGCCGGCGAACCGCTGGCGCTGCGCGCGGCGATGGCGCCCCTGATGGACAACCGGGGATTCAACGAATTCTTTTTGCGCCTGCAACAGGGCGACGCGGTCCTGCGGGGCCTGTTTGCGCGGGAGGGCGTCTCGCTCGAACCCGTCAAAACGGGCGGCACACTGCTGATTTTGAATTTCAATCAACTCGTGCAACGGCTCCGTCCGGTCATTGAGGCGCGGACGGACACGGCACGATCGGCACAAATCAATATCCGGGAAGACGACGGCGTTTTTCGGTTCCAATCGCCCGACGCGGAGTTTTCAACCGACCGTTCCGGCGCCGCGCGGGCCCTGTTCGGCTACCCCGGAGATCCCCCTCTTCCGGGATCGCTGGGAAGCATCCTTCCGCTCCCAACATTGTGGTACGGCATCAATTACACATAGCTGACTTTTTGAATCGTGGCCGTTCTCCGTTTTATGGCCATCCCGGTGATTGCCTGGGCGTACAGGAACGTTCGAAATCAATTGGGGCACGGCGCGGATCCCTTCACTCCACACGCCATTCAAGAATGCCGCCGGAGAAACCGGGCTGGAGTTCGACTTCGATACGGAGTGCATCGGTCTTGACAGGATTGAAGGTGGTGCGGTTGTACGTGTTCAGGTGCAGGGTGTACGCGGAGGGCTGATCGACCTCTTTCCATTGGCCTTTGTCAGCATGGAGAATGCGCCATGATTTCGGCACGCGGCATTGGCCTGTTCCGGTGTCGTCAAACCAGTAGACCTCGACCGCTTTCACCTGCTGTGCTTCCTTGAATGTGTACTGTATCCATTCGCGCGTGCCGAGGTGGTCCCACCAAGTCATGCGGGGGATGGAGTGGTCATTGGACGATTTCGGCTCGATTCTATCCTTGACGGCAAGGATCGAATCGCGGTTCTGGAATGAGGCCGTGACTTTACTTTCGGAGGCCATGGTGGGTGGGGGAACGGCCTGCGCAAGTTCGATGGTTTCCGGCAGCCAGACGGCCATAGGGCCCTGTTCCCGGTTGTCCCACGCATAATAGGGAACGGCTTGAAACGAAACCGACGCAGCGCCCGATTCGGTGCGCGCCTGGGCCTTGCCGACGATCGTCATGACGCCGTTGAGCAGGTCAGGCCGCCATTCGGCGTTCAGCGGCGCATCGGCGGGCAGCGCCAGTTGGCGGACGTCGCCGCCGTGATCAATGCCTTCGACGCAATACACGATCGGTCCACGCTGAAGCGCGACACGCCCGACATCGGCCTTGACGTTCGGGTGTGCCTTCATGCGCATGATCGGCATGGGCAACGACAACTCGATGGTGTCGCCCGGTTTCCATTTCCGCGCGATGCGGGCGTAGCCATTGTCCATTGCGAGCGGCGTATCCTGGCCGTTGATCTTGAGGATGGCGGGTGGCTCGTGGCTGGGGATAGATGGAACCGGGGTATAGAGATCGCCGGGAACGGGCGGTCGGCGCCAGCCGGGGATGCGCAGGCGAAGCGTCCAATCGCCGGATCCTTTCGGTTCGATCGTCAGGCGGATATCGCCGTCCCACGGGTATTTCGTGGCCATTGAGAGGGTCAGTTCGTTTTCGCCGTCACGAATCGTTGCACGGCCCGGCATAAATTGATTGACAAAGATTTCGCGGCCGCGATGGGCATAGGCGTAACCGGCGATCGAGGGGAGAAACCGCACGATATTCGTCGGACAACAGGCGCAGCCGTGCCACGGCGCGCGGTGGTGTTGTCCGGCGCTGGCGAGCGGGTTCACGTAAAAGAAGTGACGGCCGTCGAGTGAAACGCCCGACAACGCGCCATTGTACATCGCCCGTTCGACGATGTCGGCGAACCGGGACTCGCCCGCGATCAGGCCCATGCGGTGATTCATGAACACGAACGCGATGGCGGCGCAGGTTTCGCAGTAGGCGCTCTCGTTCGGCAGGTCGTAACCACCCGTGAACCCTTCATGGCGCGCGGTCGAACCGAGTCCGCCGGTAATGTACATCTTGCGCTGTGTCGTGTTCGTCCAAATCCGTTCGAGCGCATCGCGAAAGCCGGCATCGCCTGTTATGGCCGCGAGATCCGCCACCCCGGAAAAGAGATACATCGCGCGGACGGCATGTCCAACGATTTCGGATTGTTCCCGGACAGGTTTGTGGTCCTGGCAGGTCTCGCCCCATGATCGCGGCTTTCCATCGGGACCGGTGCGGCGTGTGTCCATCCGCCCGCGCTCCTCAACGAAGAACTGCGCGAGTTTCAGGTAACGATCCTCGTTGGTGATCCTCCACAGTTTGACCAGGGCCAGTTCGATTTCTTCGTGCTGGGGCACGTCAACGAGTTTTCCGGGGCCGAACACGGAGTCAATATGATCCGCGAACCGGATCGCAACATCGAGCAGGTCTCGCTTGCCGGTGGCCTGGAAATAGGCGATGCCCGCCTCGATGAGATGACCGGCGCAATACGTCTCGTGTGCGCTGTCGTCGGTCCAACGCTTCTCGATGCCCCGGAGTTGGAAATGCGTGTGAAGATAACCGTCGGGACGCTGCGCCGCGGCAATCTTTTCGATGAGATCGTCCGCAGTCTTTTCAATTGTCGGATCGCGCTCGAACGCAAGGCAATACGCCGCGCCTTCAAGCACCTTGTACACGTCCGAATCTTCCCACGGCGCGCCTTCATGTTCGCCTTGCAGACGTCCCGCCGCCTTGAGGAAATTATTTATCTTTCCCGCCTTCTCGCATTGATCAAAGCAGTGTGGCAGTACGTGAGTCCGGTTGAGTTCAATCCAGGCGGTCCAGAAACCGCCGTCCAGTTTCACGCTTGTAAACGGCGTCGGCGCCAGCGGTTCCGCAGCCGCAAAGGAAAACAATACCGGCAAGGCCGATAGCCCCAGCAATATGCTCATGGACAATGTCCCTCTCAACCGTAGATAAACGTTGTTTCCGGTGCGTTATGAAAAACAGACTTTCTCGGCGACTCATAATACTTCTTAGGTTTCTCAATCTCCAGCAATATTTAGTTGGACTTTACAAATCTTGGATGAGGTCTGCGGATATCGTCAAGAAAAAATGTTAATGCCAAGAAATGAAATCCAATTATAATAATAATTTTGCGATATGCAAAGAAAACGATATATTGCATAATAAAGTGATAGAATAGCAAACCGCTTGACAAATCGGGCTGATCATGGGATAATGAAACCAGATTATTTTGGGGAACATTGGAATTGACGATTGGTTTGAGGTTGAAGGCTGCCAGGTGTGGGCGTTTTTTTAGGTGGCTTTATTTCCAGAGTTCCTGATTGGTTTGAGTGAGGCGCCGGAATTATTTTGTGACAGTGCGGGAGTCGCGTTTCGTTGTGATTGACAACCACCAGTAGCAGGGAAAGACCTAAGAAAGGGGTAACAACGATGAAGACGAAGAAATGGCAATGGCGGAGTTTTCTTGCGGCGGCGCTGATGTTTGCCGTGTGCGGTGCGGCGATGGCGGACGGCGCATACATACCGCGTCCCTATCCGCCGGACTTCGACCCTTCGTTCATTCCGCCGGGTGAACCCATCGCGGAGAAGGCGGCGCCGAAGGTTCTGCCGTTCGTGGACGACATGGAATCCGGAACGAATGGGTGGACAGCCACGGGTTTTTGGCGGCTAATCGCGAATCCGGAAAACATCGGGATCAGCAACGAGATCAACCCCCGGCTGGTCCGGTTGCCCGATAGCGGACAACTCCCCTCTTCCTATAGCGGCAACGGCTGCTGGTGGTACGGCGAGGACGTCAACGGGACGTTTATCGGGGCGGATTTCCAGCGCGAACAGCCGAATTTGACGGGCGGCACGTCGCGCAAGGCCAACAGCGGATCGCTGGTTTCGCCATTGCTCGACCTGACCGGTGTGCAGAATCCGCGATTGTCGTTCTGGACATGGTACGAAGTGGAAGGCGTGGACGTGGACCGGTACGACATGATGTACGTCGAGGTTTCGACAGACGGCGGAACGACGTATACCAAAGCCGGCGCGGGCCACATCAATCCGGCCAACGACGTGGACGGGGCGCATTGGCAGCCCTACGCGTCGCGCGCGGTGGACGGGACCGGCCTCGGTCAAGTTGGTCAGTGGATTCATGTGACCTTTGACCTGTCGCAGTTTGCGAACAGCAACAACGTCCGCATCCGTTTCCGTTTCAACACGGTGGATGAACTGTATAACGGTTTTCGCGGCTGGCTCATTGACGATGTGCGCTTGGACGGTCAAGTCACGCCGCAGCCGCCGCGGATTACCGAGATCAACCCCAATGCGGGATACAAGAACACGTTGGTGAACATTCGCGGTTCTGGTTTCGTGAACGGCGCGGTGGTATCGCTGACGGGACCGCAGGGCGGCGCGGCGCCACAGTCCTATGCCCTAACCACGGTTGTCGTTGGATCGGAAATGGCCACGGCCACGGTCGGCAACCTGCCTGTCGGACGGTACAATGTCAAAATCAAGAATCCGGACGATCTCGAAAGTTCCGAGCCGGTAACGTATGACGTGACACAGGAGCCGGCGCCGGATATTACCGGCATTCTTCCAAATTCCGGTCTGGACACCGAAGAAACGCCGATATCCATCAGCGGAACGAATTTCAAGACGGGCGCCACCGTGACCATTGACGACACGGTTCCGCTTACGGACGTGACGGTCGTTTCTTCGACCCTGATTCGCGGCAAGGTGCCCGCTGGATTGGCCCCGGGGTATCGCAACGTCACCGTCACCAACCCCGACAGCCAGTACGACCGGCTGATCCTCGGGTTCCTTGTCATTCATCGCTCGACCCTGACCATCAATGTCATCGGCGGGGGCACGACAAATCCCTCGGCAGGTGTTCATGCCTACGATGCGGGCACGGTTGTCCCCGTGACGGCCATGGCAAACAACGGCTGGACGTTTATCCGCTGGCTGGGCGACATGGGCGAAAGCACCGATCCGACTTTGTATACCAGCGTGTACAACGACACGACCATAACGGCCCTGTTCGGCGCCAATCTGACTATTTCGACCGTTGGCCAGGGCACGACGGATCCGGTTCCGGGCGTTCATCCCATCACGGATCAATCGGTCACGCTCAACGCCTATCCCGCCGAAGGTTGGCGGTTCGACCACTGGGAAGGCGACGCGAGCGGCTCGGCCAATCCGCTTACGCTTCCGATGGACGGTCCGAAGTCCGTTCGCGCCGTGTTCATGCAGGAATTCGATTTGACCGTCGAGGTCGTCGGACAAGGCACGACGGATCCCGGCGAGGGCACGCACACCTATCCCGTCTACACCCAGGTGGCCTTGTCGGCCACGCCCGCGCCCGGCTGGCGTTTCGACCATTGGGAAGGCGATTTGAATGCCGCGGGCGGCTTGGTCATGGACGGCAACAAACTGGTGCGCGCCGTATTCGTCGAGCAGGTTACGCTTACGCTGGCCAAGACCGGCGAAGGTTCGACGTATCCCGAATTGGGCACGCACGTGTATGACGCCGGCAGTTACGTCTATCTGAGCGCCATGCCCGCGAACGGCTGGCGCTTCGATCATTGGGAAGGTGATCTGACGGGCAACATCAACCCGGTCATGGTCATCATGGACGTCAGCAAGACCATTACGGCGGTCTTCGTGCAGCAGCATGCCGTGACGGTCCGCGTGATTGGCGGCGGCGCGACCGATCCGCAGGTGGGGACGTACATCGTAGACGCCGGAACGACTTTCGATGTGGACGCACTGACCGTCGAGGGTTGGCGGTTCAACCGCTGGATCGAAAACCAGTCCACCGAGCCGTCGCTTTCGCTTACGGTCAACGGCGACACGACCGTGACGGCCGAATACATCCAGCAGTTCCCGCTGGAGATTGCCGTTATCGGTTCGGGCAGTACGGATCCGGCCGTCGGCACGCATCTCTATGATGCGGGCGTAGGGGTGGATATCGCCGCGACCGCGGACGCGGGCCATCGCTTCGACCGGTGGGTGGGCGATGTCGAAGGCACGGCCAATCCCGTTTCGGTGACCATGAACGGTCCCGTTTCCGTAACGGCGGAATTCGTCGAGGAACCGAAATTGACCATCCTCGTTGAAGGCGACGGCACGACGAGCCCGGCCGAAGGGACCCACACCTACGCGATCGGCACTCAGGTCGCCATAAGCGCCACCCCTGAAGACGAGTGGCGATTCGACCACTGGGAAGGCGATCTGAACAGCCTCAATGCGTCGGACGTGGTTGTCCTGGATAGAGACAAGACCGTCAAGGCGGTATTCATTCGCCAGTACGTGCTGGAGATGGAAGTCGAAGGCAACGGCACGACCGATCCGCCGGTCGGCACGCACAAGTTCGATGCCGGCACGGTGGTGAATGTGGCGGCCTTCGCGGAAAAAGTGCCGGGCACGGCCGGCTATCAGTTCGACCACTGGGAAGGCGATCTGACCGGTTCGGACAATCCGGCGACCATTACGTTGGATGACGACAAGGAATTGACGGCCTTCTTCACGGCGGCGCCGCCGGAAAAGGTCTCGCTGACCATTGCCGTCAATGGCGGCGGGTGGACGGATCCGCCGGTTGGCACGCTGATGGTTGACGGACCGACCGTTGAAAATCCGAACCCGACCACGACGGTCATGGCGACGGCAAATGAGGGTTGGCAGTTCCAGTATTGGAGCGGCGACATTCCCGATCCGAACAGTCCGGAAACCAATCCAATTGATGTCTTGAACGACGACAACAAGGCCGTGACGGCCACCTTCTACCCGGTATTGAACATCACCGTCGAAGGCAATGGCACGACCGAACCGCCGGCGGGAACTCCCGTTGTCACGGCCACGGGCGATACGGTTGAACTGTTTGCAACGCCCGCCGAGGGTTGGCGTTTCGATCACTGGGAAGGCAGCATCACCAGCACGTCCGATGAGACTTCCGTGATTATGGATGCTCCGAAGGACGTCAAGGCCGTGTTTGTGCGGCAATATACGCTGACCGTGGCGAAAACCGGGGAAGGCGCGACGACGCCGGCCGTGGGCGAATATACATACGACACCGCTCAGACGGTCAGCGTGGCGGCAAGCCCGGCGGAGGGTTGGCGTTTCGATCGCTGGACTTCCCAGGGCGCCGACGTGGGCACGTCCAACCCGATAGCCGTGGTGGTTGACGGCGACAAGGACATCACGGCGGTGTTCGTGCGGCAGCACAAGCTGACCATCGCGGTTAGCGGCAGCGGAAGCACGGATCCGGCGGCTGGCGTATACGTTCGCGACACCGGTGCGACTGTCCAGGTTACACCGACGGCGGACAGTGGTTGGCGCTTCAAGGAATGGCAGGGAGCGGCCACGGGATCGGCGATTCCGGCTTCCGTGACGGTTGACGCCGACAAGACCCTGACGGCGGTATTTGTACAACAATTCCCGCTGAATATCACGGTCGAGGGCGAAGGCACGACCGATCCGGCGGCCGGCACGCCCCACCTGTACGATAGCGGCGCGCAAGTGCCTCTTGTCGCAACGCCGGCGAACGGCTGGCGTTTCGATCGCTGGGAAGGCGATGTGACCGGAACCAGTAGCGCCGCATCGGTCACGATGAACGCCGAAAAGAACGTGAAAGCGATCTTCGTCCAGCAGTTTACTTTGACCGTGGCCGTGAACGGAAACGGTTCGACGAGCCCCGCTGTGGGCACGCATGTCTACGACACGGGCGCGCGCGTTACGTTGGCGGCCACCGCGGCGGCCGGTTCGCGCTTTGTCCGTTGGACGGGCGATGCCTCGGGCAGCGACAGCAGCGTGACGATAACCATGGACGGCAACAAGTCCGTTACGGCCGAGTTTGTCGCGCAGTTTGCGCTGACCGTTGACATTCAGGGCGAAGGGACCCTGACGCCCGCGCCCGGCGTACATGTGCGCGATGCCGGCACGGTCGTTGACCTCATGGCCTCGCCCGCGTCCGGCTGGCGCTTCGACCGCTGGGAAGGCGATGTGTCGAGCTCCACTCCGTCCGCGTCTGTCACGCTGGATGCCAACAAGGCGGTCAGGGCGGTATTTGTCCAGCAGTTTGCGCTGACCATCGAGGTAAGCGGCGAAGGGACGACCGAGCCGCCGGCCGGCGTGCATGTCTATGACGTGGGCACGCAGGTTTCGATTACAGCCACGCCCGCCGACGGCTGGTTGTTCGACCGTTGGGAAGGCGATGCGACCGGTTCGGAGCCGTCCGCTTCCGTGGTCATGGACGCGGCGCGAACGGTTACGGCCGTCTTTGCCGAGAAACCACTACTGGCGGTCAACCCGACAGCCATGGGCGTGGATTATCCGGCGGGCGCGGTGGCGTTCAACGTCCGCAACGTCCGGACCACCGGCGCGGTGATGCCGTATTTTGCGGCGGTCGTTCAGGGCGGCGAATGGCTGACCCTCGACACGGGCGTCCAAGGCATAGATGCGGGCACGGTCCGCGCCTCCTACACCCAAAACACCGCATACGAGAGCCGTACGGGCGTGATTCTCATCACGGCGCCGAATGCCGTCAATGGACCGCTGAGCGTGACCATCGTTCAGGCGCGCGCGCCGTATCCCGCGCAACTGCGGGTGATTCCGAGAAGCCAGTCCGTGGGCGCAGCGGAAGGCACGACATCCTTCACGGTGTCGAACGGCGGCGAACTGGATCTGACGTATACCGCCGTGGCCGTTTCCGGGACGGACTGGATGTCCATTACGGGCGGCGCGGTCGGAACGAATTCGGGCGTGATTACGGTTGCGTTTGCCGCGAATCCGTCGGTCGGTGAACGTATCGGCCAGATCGAGGTCACGGCGCCCGGTGCCGATAGCAGCCCCGCGACCGCGACGGTGTTCCAGGCCGGGCGCGAAGGCGACGGCATCGTCGAGGGCACGGTGACGAACAGCATCACGGGTGCGCCGGTCGAGGGCGCGGTGGTCGCATTGACCGCTCCATCGTTCGAAGGGAGCCTTCAGGCCGTTTCGGGCGGCGACGGCAAGTACATCTTCTCGCAATTGACCGTCGCGGATCCGTATGAACTGGCCTTTGAGGCCTTCGGTTACGAGCCAGCCACGATGACGGGCGTCTACCAGACGCACAACGCCGACATCGCGCTCGATCCGATCGCGATAACGCGGCCCGAACGGCCCAAGGCCATCAGCGGACCGCGCAGCGTATTCGTCGAATGGGCGCCGAATCCCGAATTCGATGTCAAGGGCTACAACCTCTATCGGACGCGGGTCTACGGCGCAACCGATCCCACGCCGATGGAAACGCCCGTCAAGATCAACGGGACCGATCCCAACGACGTTTATGAAGGGTTGATTACGGGCACGCAGTTCCGCGACGAGACCGTGTTGCCGGGCGTGTACTACGTCTACCAGATTCAGGCGATCAGCGGACAGGACAGGCCGAGCGATTATTCAGACCCGTCCTATCCGCCGGTGAAAGGCCAGTGGCTGACGATCTACTTCCCCGAGATTTTCCTGAACCACGCGGGATTGTATCTGTGGGAGCAGGCCCAGGGCACGCTGCCGAATCCGGAAGTGGTCATGCCGGTGTCCTTCGACTGCGCCTATGAAGTGTCGGCGACCGGCATGCAGATTGTCGCCCGGATTCCGCAGGCCCTGTTCGAGGTCATCGATCCGCTGGCCGATATCACCATCGAGCCCACCGGCGTCACCGCCGGCATGCTCTTCGAGTCGAACGTGCTTGTCGGCCCCGACGACAAATGGGAAGTCTTTATGATTTCCTCGGACATCACAGGCCGCTCGCTCTACGGCAACGGCGCGCTGTTCTACATCAAGGCGAAGACGATCGACGATACCGGCTGCGGCCCGCTTGAGTTGATCCCGTTCATCCCGGGCGATTATCCGGGCGGACCGCAGACGATCGGCTATCCCGGCCAGCAGGGCGTGAGACTGTACGACGACGCCCCGTGGCCGAAGGCGATCGATTTGGATCTCGTGAACGGGCTGCTGTGCACCAACGGCGGCTGTCTCCACGGCGATGTGAACAACGACGGCGTCGTCAATGGCGATGATGCCTCGTTTATCCTAAAGTTGTGGACCCGGAAGGTCGATCCGAACGAGTGCTCGATGTCCGCCGGCGACATCAACCTGGACGGCTATGTGGATTCGGCCGACTCGACGCTCATCCTCCGCTGGCTGGCGGGCATGAACATCGCGCCCGCGAAGGCCGGCACGAAGGCGGCGGAAGGCCTTGCCGAGGTGTCGTTTGCCGCGGCGGCCATTGAAAAGACCGATCCGGAGCCTCCGTCGGTGGCCGTGGGAACGGTCACGGCGACCGGCGCCTCGGTGGCGGTGCCTATCACGATAACCAACGCCGGACAAATGGCGGGCTGCACCCTGGTGGCGACATTCCCGTCGGGCGGCGCCGGCCTCGGATTCGCCTCCGCGCAACTGGGAGCGTCCTTCGCCTCCCAAGGATTCCTGATGGAGTCCAACTTCACGGATGCCGACGGTTTCGGAACGGTGCGCATTGCAATCACAAGCCCCGGTTCGGCGGGCAAGGCGGATGCAATTACGCTTGTCACGTTGAACCTAACGGTCGGCGCGGATGCGCCGGGCAACACGACGCTGCCGGTCAACATCGCCGCGTTCACGTTGTCCGACCAGTACGCGTTCGCTCCCAAGTTCAATGCGCCGCTGGCGCCGGTTGTCGCCAACGGAGGCGTCAAACTGCTCGGCGGTTCGCTGACGGTTACGATTACGCCGGCGGAAGCGGTCGCGGCAGGCGCCCAGTGGTCTATTGACGGCGGCACGACGTGGCGCAACAGCGGCGAAACCGTCGCGGATTTGCCGGTCGGGACGAAGACCATCACGTTCAAGACAATTGCCGGCTGGCAAAAACCGTCCGATGTTGACGTCGAGATCGTGGCCGATCAAACCGCGACGGTGTTCGGTGGGTACATCTCCACCGTGACGACAGGCGGGTTGACCGTCTTGATTACGCCGGCGGAAGCGGTCGCGGCGGGCGCTCAATGGTCCATTGACGGTGGCGTCACATGGAATAACAGCGGCGCAACCCTCCCCGGCCTACCGGCCGGTTCCGTGACCGTGACATTCAAGGACGTGGCCAACTGGCAGAAACCGGCCGACGTGCAGGTCCTGATTGAAGTGGGGCAGACCAAGCCGGCCAACGGCGTGTACGTCCTGTTGCTGGGCAGCGTTCGGATCGTGATCGAGCCCGAAGGCGCGCGGAATGCCGGCGCCGGTTGGACCGTGGATGACGATGCCACGGTGCATGCCAGCGGACAGACCGTCGGCAACCTGACCCCGGGCAACCACACGATTCACTTCGTGGACGCGACCCCGACCGAAGGCGGCTGCTTCAAGCCGGGTGTGACGTGGGTGACGCCTTCTGACCGTGTCGTGACCGTGACGGGCGGCGGGTTGGTCGAAGAGATCGTTACCTATGAAACCGGTGAGAAATCGCTTGCGGCCGGCGCCTCCGGCAACGGCGACTGGATACTGCTGTCGCTTGTGAGCGCGGCGTTGCTCGCAGGCGGCCTGCGGCGTTCGCGGCGTCAACCCGCGGCCTAACGCGGAGCCAATAGCGCAAGAACAAGCCCCGCGCGGTTCCATGTGGATCGCGCGGGGCTTTCAGTTTGTTGGACGGCGGTTGTGCTATACTCCGCCGGTGTTTTGCGGTGTTTGGGAGAGGAAAAAACGATGTGGAAGAAACTGTTGAAAATAGCCGCCGGTGTCCTGGTGGCGCTGATTGTGCTGCTTTGGGCGCGCAAAGCCTATGTGGACGCGCACTATTTCGACAATTACGATCCCGGTGCGCCGTTGAACGTTTCCGTGCCGGACACCACCGAAGTGAACAAGGATGCTCCTGAAAAAGGCTACTCGATCGCCAAGTTCACCTTCGACGGGTACAAGGGCGAGAAGGTGCCGACCTTGATGTCCATGCCGCTGAAACGAACCGGCAAAAAACTTCCGGTCGTCATCTTTCTTCACGGCATTGGGCAGAATAAAAATTTTCTCAAAGAAATCACGGCCCCGTTCAATCAAACCGGATTCGCCTTTGTGAGTTTCGATCAGTACATGCAGGGGGAACGGAAACTGCCGAAGGGTTCGGGCGGTCTGGCCTATCTCAAGGCGTTTGCCGAACGCCCCGCCAAGACGGTCAATGAAACACGCCGGCTTATTGATTATCTAGTCGCCCATCCCGACATCGATCCGCAACGCATCTACCTTGTCGGCGCGAGTTACGGCGCCATTACGGGAAGCACCGTCATGGCCAGGGACAAGCGGATCCGCGCAGGCATCTTGGTCTATGGCGGCGGCGATTTCGGCAAACTGCTCGATTCCTATGCCAATCATCTGGGGGTGGCGATCGCGTTGCGGCTGATAGACGGCAAAAATGTCAATCCGGAAAAACCGCCCCTGCCCAAGCTGACCGCGTCGCAGGAGCGCAAAGTGGGCGTGGTCATCGCCTGCATCGTGCCGCTTGCGCGCTACTTCATGGGCGTGGCCGATCCGATTCACTACGTGGGGCAAATCTCCCCGACGCCCGTCTATTTTCAAAATGGCAAATACGACGTGCTGGTTCCCGCTGCGGCCGGCAAGGCCCTGCAAGACGCCGCCCGGGAACCCAAGAAGATCACCTGGTACGAATCCGACCACGTGGGCATCAATCTTGAAGACACCAAACGCGTGCTGAGTGACGGCCTGAAATGGCTCCTTGAACAGGACGATTCGTTTCGCGCGCCGGAGGAAAAAGTGACGGAACTGCCGTCCTTCGACATTGAAAAGACCTGATGGTGGGTTTCAAACGCCAAGTCGCGTTTTCTTGCGAAAACCGGGACAGCGGGATATGCTGGTTTACGGAAGGATCAAGAATATCGGCGGCCGGGCGAATGGATCCATACGGCGAAGGGAGGGTGGAACATGGATGACGTGACGCGCAGGACGTTTCTGGGAACGGCCGGGGTCGCGGCGGCAATCGGTTCCGCGGCCGAAGCGAAGGAATCGGGCGAACGAAAACGAAAGAAAGGCACGGCCATGTCGTTTCGGCGGGATATCGCGGCGCTGGTGGACAAAACGCCGCTGGTGGATACCCATGAGCATGTTTGGGAAGAAGCGAACCGGCTGAAATCGAAAAAGGGGCCGTCGCCTTTCCCTGCGCCCGACGTGGGGATTTTGTTCACGCACTATACCGACTCGGATTTGCAGGTATCGGGCATGCCGCCGGAGAACGGCGCCAAAATCCGTGCGTACAATGTCGCACCACGTGACAAGTGGAAACTGATTGCGCCTTATTACGAACGGTGCCGTCACACCGGCTACCAACAGGTCGTCCGCGAATCCGTCCGGATGCTCTTCGGGGAAGACGACGTGCGGGACGACACATGCGAGGCGATCTCGCGCAAATTGTTCGACGCGATGAAGCCCGGCTACTACAAACACGTCTTGCGCGATGTCGCCAACATCGAATATTGCCAGGTAAACAACCTCGAAACGCCCGTGTTCATGGAAACCGCCCAGCCGGACCTGCTCGCGCAGGACATCAGCACGGTGGCGCTGGGTTCGGGGCTGAACGTCGAGCCTGTCCTGAAACTGGCCAAGCGCGACGCGTCCACGCTCAAGGATTGGCACGAGGTTATAGACTGGTGCTTTGCGACATTCGGGCCGCGCGCCATCGCCACGAAAAACCAAAGCGCCTACGGGCGGCGGCTCGATTACGCGCAAGTCAGCGCATCGGACGCCGCGCCCTTGTTCGAGCGTTTCCGGAAAGATGAAAAGAGCCTCGCGCCCGCGGAAATGAAGGCGCTTCAAGACCACCTGTTCCACTACTGCATCGAAAAGGCCGTGGAATACAACCTGCCGGTCAAACTGCATACCGGCTACTACGCCGGTTGCGGCGGCATGCCGCTCGAGCGGCTTCGGAAGAACGCCTCGGATCTGTGCCCCGTCATGTTTGCGCATCCCAAGGCGAAATTCGTCCTGATGCACATTGACTACCCGTACCAGGACGAGGTCATCGCGCTGGCGAAACATTATCCGAACGCCTATGTGGACATGTGCTGGGCATGGATCATCAATCCCGCGGCCAGCGTGCGATTCGTCAAGGAATTCCTGATGGCCGCGCCGGTGTGCAAACTGCTCACCTTCGGCGGCGATTACTGTCCCGTCGAACTGGTCCCCGGCCATGCGCGCGTCGCCCGAAAGGGACTTGCCCAGGCCGTCGCCGAACTGGCCGAATCGGGCTGGCTCGAAGACGGAGACGTTCCCGGTGTTGTGGAGCGCATCATGCGCGGCAACGCTCGCGAAATCTTCGACTACGAGCGGGCCTTGAAAAACTGGAAACGATAATCCGGGTTGACGGAACTTATTCCGAATAGAATCCGGATGGCGTTGTTGCGCGCGTGGGGGAGAGGGGGCTATGCCGCGAGGGCGGCTTGAAAATCTTGGTACTCCTTGAGGGCTTTGGTCTGCGCGGCGATGCGAAGGGTGTTGATTTCCTCGAAATGGCGCAGGAGCATTTCGACGAGAGGGGCGTCGAGTTTGTCGTGATCGGCCATGTCGCGCAAGATGCGGACCGCCTCGTCCTTGTCGCGTCCGGCATGATAGGGCCGGTTTTCAGTGATGCTCGTGAACACGTCGGCAATGGCCATGACCCGCGCGCCGAGCGGCAAATCCGCCGCCGTGTACTTGAAGGGATAGCCGCTGCCGTCAAGCCGTTCCTGGTGCAGCGCCGCCCATGGGGTAATGTCGCCGAACGGCTCGATGGATTCGAGAATGTGATAGGTGTAATACACGTGGCTTCGCATGATATGCCACTCTTCGGGCGTCAATTTGCCGGGTTTTTCCAGGATTTCCGAGGGGATGGCTAATTTGCCCAAGTCGTGCAGATAGGCCGCGATTTCGATTTTCGCGCACTCCTGATCCGAAAAACCGATCCGGCGGGCCAGCGACACCGCCGTTGCCGCGACGCCGCTCGAATGTGTGGCCGTGAACTCGCTCTTGAAATCAATGATATTGCAGATGAGCCGCGCCAGACCGAGCAGTTCACCCATCTGCACAATTTGAATGTGCTGTCCCACCCGTTTCCGTAGGATGGCCTCGACGAATTTGCTTGCGGCTTCGAGCCAGATATAATCCTTTTCCGAAAACCGCATCAGGGCGCCGACATGCTTGGGCGCAAACACTTTTCCCTCGGCCTGGGCGACCGCCTCGCAGATCTCCTGCACCTGGGACAGGGGAAACACGTCGCGGCGCAACATGACCGCCACACGGTCGGCCAGATGCAGGATATGCGCGGTTTCCGGCACGGCCTTGTCCTGATGCGAAAGGCCTTGCCCGTGGTTCCACGGCAAATGGTGATACAAAATGATGGGTCCGATGTCCGCGAAGGGCTTGAAGCCGTTCAGGAGCAAATAACCGGCCTTGCAATGGGGGTGCGTGTAATGATCCTCGAAGGCCAACAGGTCGAGCCGGTTTTTTACCGAGAATGCGCCGATATCGTGCAGCGCGCCGGCAATCACCAGTTCGTGGATCGTTTGCTGTGGAAAGCCCAGTTCCTCGCCAATCCGCATGGCCAAATAGGCCACCCGCATGTGATGTTCCGCCAATGCCGGCGCCATCATGTCAACCGTGCGCGAGATCGGGGAGACAAGATCCCAAAGACTGAGACGAACATCATCGAGATTCATGCCGTGATTCCTTTGCCTGCCCGTGGAGCCGTCGAATCAACGGATATACAATACGCCTTCCATTGCCGCGTCGCAATATCCTGGCGGTCGCGCGGCAAGATTTTGGCGGTGGGGGTTATTCGGAATCGGTGGAGTCGTTTGGCCGTGCGATGCCGGCGATGAACAGGGCCAGAAAATCGGCGGGGCGTTTGTCCGGGGACTTGTCGCGATTGAAGACTTGGACCAGATCCATGTAATCCTCCTGGTGGTCCCGATCGCTGAGGTAGAGTTCATAGAGGGGATCTGTCTGGATGATGCCGTCGCGGTGGCGCGGACACCCCACGTTTTTGTGCAGCGAAAAGGCCTTGAACTCGCCCTGCCGCGATTCGTGTAATTTCTTCGGATATAACCGGCAGAGAAGAGGGCGTGCTTCATAGACCGTGCAATGCCGGGTTTTCTCGTGCAGGAAATAGCAGCCGTGTTTGTTCCGCCGAAGCGCCATCATGTGGCGCTTGCCGTTACAGCGCAGCCATGTCGGATCTGATTTCGGCACTTCAGAGATGTCTTCCGGTCCTACAAACTCGATGAATTCGTACGGGTTCGCGCCCGTCTCGCGCACGAGACGAATCACATCCCACGGGGTCGGCAGACAGATCACATCGCGGCAACAATGGCCGCAATGATGGCATTTGAACCGAACGAAATATTTTCCCATGGCCGCATAACGTACATGGTTCCGATCGAAAACGCAAGTTCGTGAAGGCTTCTTTTTGAACTAACGCCTGTTTCCCGCGATCCATCGGGAAAGACGATGGCGCACGGGCAGCGCGGCGCCTTCGCAATCGGCGCCTTTCAGCACTGCGTCGTCGAGGTTTGCGCCCTTGAGATTGGCGCATGTCAGCAAGGCGTCGGTCAGGTTGGCCCGCTGCAGGCTGGCATTCGTGAGATCGGCGCCGGAGAGATCGGCTTCTGTGAAATCCAATGCATCCAGATTCAGCCCGGCGAGATTGGCGCGGGCCAGATCCGCCGAGCGGAAATGGGCGCCTTCCAGCGTCGCGCCGCGCAAGTCCGCCTCGGTGAGATCCGCGCCTTGAAAATCAACCCGCGTAAGATCCAAACCCGTCAACACGGCCTTCATCAGATTGGCGCCGCACAGATACGCCCCACGCAGCCGGACGGTTCGCAAATCGGCCCCGCGCAAATCGCATTTTTCAAGACTGGCATCCCGAAGGTCGAGGTTTGCAATGCGGGCGCCGTACAGTTTCGCTTCGCGCAGATTGGCCCGCTGAAGGTTTGCGCCTTCCAGATTGGCGCCATGCAGGTTGACGCCCGCGAGATTGCATCCGGTCATGTCAATATCGTGAAGATCCGCGTTCAGTAAATCGGCCCATGACAAGTCACATCCCTGGAAATTCAGCGGCAGACCGGGATGTTCCCGCCGCCACGCGTTCCAGACACCCACGCCCTGCCGAAGAATGGTTGCCGGGCCTTCCAGAATAGCCCCTTGTTTTTTGGCCAATGCCCGCAATTCGGCGGGTGGCCGGATGGCGCCGGTAAGGTTGGCTTCCCGCACGCAGGCGGATTCCCATCCGAAGGAGTCTTGCAGCATGGCCGCCACCAGGTTTGCTTTCGTCAGGTTGGCCCGCTTGATTTTGGCGTGGGTCAGGTCCGCGGCGGGCAAGTCCGCGCCTTCCAGATTCGCGCCGGTCATCAGCGCATGGCCCAATTGGGCGCGGGGCATCCGCGCCCCGCTTAAATCGGCCTCTTTCAGATTGCTGTTGGCCAGGTTCGCTTCCGTCAGATCCGCGCCTTGCAGATGCGCGCCGGCCAGGTTGGCTTCATCGAAATGGCATCCGGCAAGCGCCTGTTTTCCCATCCGTGCGCCGCGCAGGTCGGCCTTGTTGAAGCGGGCTTTTCGCAGAAGGGTCTGGCGCAGGTCCAAGCCCTGCATTCCGGCCAGATCGAGTATGGCGCCCGAAAGATCAGCATCAATAAGGTTTGCCCCTTCAAGGTTTGCGCCCGTCAGGTCCGCGCCTTCCAGTTTTGCGCCCACCAGAATGGCCCCGCGCAGGTCCGCGCCCTGAAAACCGGATCGAATGAGCGTGGCCCGCCGTAGTTCGGCGTGGCGCAAATCCGCGCCCCGGAAACTGGTGCTCGTCGTCATCGCCCCGTTGAGATTCGCTGCGCGAAGATCCGTTCCGGCAAACGATACGCCGCCGAGCCGTGCCTCGCGGAAATCGACCTCGTCGAGTTTTGCGCCGGTGACGACGACGTCCCGAAAATCGGCATATTCCAAATTTGCCCGCGAAAGGACCGCATCGGTCAGATCGGCCCCGGTCAGGACCGTCTTGCGCAGATCCGCCCCTTTGAGAATGGCGCCGCGGAGGTTGGCGCCCGCCAATCGCGCCATCAAGAGATTCGCCCCTTCGAGATTGACACCGCACAGAATCATCCGATCAAGATTCGCCTCGGACAGATCCACACGGGTATATCCGCTGGGTCCCCGCCACGCATTCCACGCGTGAGGACCCTGCCGCAACACTCTCAGGCATTCCGGATCGGCCATCTACCGTTTCTCCCCGCGTTTCCCCGATTATACAAAGGCAAGCCCTTGGCGACAAGACTATTTTGTCGGGCCTTGCTGGACAGGAAAGTCTGAAATACCCTATGATCGTTTGAATTTGGCGGAGAGATGGGTATGGACTGGATTTGCGAAGCGGCAACCTTGCGGGGATCGGTGGAGATCCCCGGATCGAAATCGCACACGATCCGCGCGGTGGCGATTGCCTCGCTGGCGGAGGGTGAGAGTGTGATTCGGCAGCCGCTCGACTCGCAGGATGCGCGTTCGGCCGTTGCGGCTTATCGGGCGTTGGGCGCGGCCATCGAAACGGGCGCGGACGCGTGGCATGTCAAGGGCTTTGCCGGAAAACCGCGGGTTCCGGACGATGTGATTGATGTCGGAAATTCCGGCACTACGCTCAATATCGTGATGGGAACCTGCGCGTTGATTGAAGAAGGCGCCGCGGTGCTGACCGGTGATGCACAAATCCGGCGACGGCCTTCCGGGCCTCTCGCGGCTTCCCTGAACGATCTGGGCGCTTCCGTTCGTTCGACGAGGAACAACGGCTGCCCGCCATTTGTGGTGGCGGGGCCTTGGCGCGGGGGCGATACGGCCATCGAGGCCGTCAGCAGCCAGTATCTTACGAGCCTTCTGTTGAATGCGCCGTTGGCACAAGGCGAAACGCGCATTGATGTGGCGCTCTTGCATGAGAAACCGTATGTGGAAATGACGCTTGATTGGCTTCGCCATGAGGGTATCGTTTGGCATGCGAAAGGGTTTGCGGCATTTACCGTGCCGGGCGGCCAGCGCTATCGCGCATTCGACCGGAGGATACCGGGCGATTTTTCGTCGGCGACGTTCTTTCTGGCTGCGGGCGCGTTGCCCGGCAACGATGTCTCCTGCGCCGGGCTTGACATGAACGATACCCAGGGCGACAGGGCGGTCGTCGAATATCTCCGGCGCATGGGCGCCGACATCGAAACCGGTTCGGAGACGATTCGAGTCCGGGGCAACACGTTGAAGGGCTGCGATCTGGATCTGAATGCGACACCGGATGCGTTGCCGATGATGGCCGTTATGGGTTGTTTCGCCGAGGGCGAGACGCGCCTGCTCAATGTTCCGCAGGCGCGCATCAAGGAAACGGACCGCATTGCCGTAATGGGACGCGAGTTGGCCAAAATGGGCGCGCATATCGAGGAATTGCCGGACGGCTTGATCGTTCATGGCGGCGCGTTGCGCGGGGCCGAAGTGCAGGGACATGGCGATCACCGCGTTATCATGGCGCTGGCCGTCGCGGCCAGCCGCGCGACGGGTGTGACGCGCATTCATGGCGCGGATGCGGTGGCCGTGACTTTTCCGGCCTTCGCCGCATCGCTGTCGGCCATCGGTGGAATTGTGGAATTCCAGACATGATCCTTTTTCCCGACATGCGGCCGATGGGTTCTACTTTGTTTCCCCGGGAGTGAATTCGCGCAAAGCGCCGGAAAAGAAAGGTATATCGCCGTGAAGATTGTCATCATGGGTCCCAAAGGCGCTGGAAAATCGTCCATCGGCCGGGTCCTTTCGGCCAACACGGGACTGCAAACCATAGATACGGACCGCATGATCGAAGATCTACACGAAAAACGGGACGGGCATCGCCTAACCTGCCGCGAGATCTTCGCCGAACATGGAGAGTCCTATTTTCGAGAGTTGGAATGCGACGTGGCGAAGGACGCGAACGCCCATGATTGGCATCTGATAATTACCGGCGGATCCATCATGCTGAATCCGGATTCGCGCCGCCTGTTGCGTCACGACGCCTTGCTGATCTATCTGATTGCGTCCCCGGAAGTCTTGTGGGAACGCGCAACGGCCCATGGGACGCCGCCGTGGCTGGAAGGGCCGGAGGGCCGGGAACGATTCACGCGGGAAGTCGCGTTTCGCGATGAAGTGCTGCGACCGTTCGCGGACGTGGTGCTGGATACGACCGAAGGCACGCCGGAGGAACTGGCGGAAGAGGCCGGCGCCCTTATCAACGAGGAACTGGCCATTCTGAGCCGATCCGCGAACACCTTCGGTGAAATTATCCGCCTGACGACTTTTGGCGAAAGCCATGGACCGGCGATTGGCGCTGTGCTTGACGGCATTCGACCCGGCATCGAGATTTCAGAGGAAACGATTCAGCGCGAACTCGACCGGCGGCGGCCGGGGCAAAGCAAGGTCGTTACCTACCGGAAGGAATCCGACACGGTTCATATCCTGTCGGGTGTGTTCGAGGGTAAAACCACCGGCGCGCCGATCGCCATGATCATTTACAACCAGGATCAGCGTTCCGAAAATTACGATGATCTCAAGGACGTGTTCCGGCCCGGCCACGCGGACTTTACGTTCTACCGCAAGTACGGCCTCCGGGACCATCGGGGCGGCGGACGTTCATCCGGGCGCGAAACGGCGTGCCGAGTGGCCGGCGGGGCCGTCGCCAAGGAACTTTTGGCAAGGCGCGGCGTTCGTATCGTGGCGCATACCGTGGAATTGGCCGGCATCCGCGCGCAAACGTGCGACTATGATGCCATCGAGGGCAATCCGGTGCGTTGCGCCGATCCCGAGGCGGCCAAGGCGATGGAAGAAGCCGTTTTGGCCGCGCGCAAGGACTGCGATTCGGTCGGCGGCATCGTGCAGTTGGAAATCCTTGGCGTGCCGCCGGGACTGGGCGATCCCGTCTTCGGCAAACTCGATGCGCGCCTCACAAGCGCCATCATGACCATGGGCGCGGTGAAAGGCGTCGAAGTCGGCCTGGGTTTTGCCCTGGCGCGGATGCACGGCAGCGAGTCGAACGATCCCATGGCCGGCGGAACTTTTGTCAGTAACCATTGCGGCGGTATTTTGGGCGGCATTTCGACCGGCGAGCCCATCGTGATGCGCGTGGCGGTCAAGCCGACCTCCTCGATAGCCAAGCCGCAGCGCACGTTAAACATTTCAGGCGAGGACTGTACGATCAAGGTGAAAGGACGCCACGATCCGTGTATAGTTCCGCGTGCGGTGCCCGTTATAGAAAGCATGGCCGCGCTGGCCATTCTGGATTTATGGGAAGTTCAGGCGCGGCTGCGGCCCGAATGGGGGCGCCAATGGGAATCGGACAGCGTTGCCTGATGTGGCCGCGCCGGCAATGCGAAGCGAACAACCAAGGAGAATAAAACATGTTTGGATGCACCTACGGCACATTGTTTCAGACCACCGTGGCTGGCGGCAGTTACCAGGAAGGGCTGACGGTTCACTTGCAGGGCGTGCCGCCCGGCCTGCTCATCACCGAAGCGGAAATCTATGAAGCCCTGCTGACGCGCAAGCCCGGACAAAGCGAACTGGCCTCGCCCCGGCGCGAACCCGACGTCCCGGTGATCTACAGCGGCGTGAACGCAGCGGACACAATGCCGGGTTTCAGCAACAAAGGCTGCACCAACGGCACGCCGATGGTGATCCTCATTCCGAACCTCGACCGGCATTTCGAGCACATCGAACAATACCAGGTCACCAATCGCACACCGAGACCCGGCCACGCGTCGTATGCCTCCTTCATCAAGTACGGCGAATGGGACGACGCCATCGGCGCGGGGTTCTTCAGCGGACGATACACCTCGACCATCGTGGCGGCGGGGGCGGTTGCGCGGCGAATCCTCAAACAACACGGCATCGAGGTGTTCGCGTATGTCAAAGAGGCCGCGGGCGTGCGCGCCGCCGACGTGCCGCATGAGGCGGCGCGCGCGAAGGTGGACACGTTCCGCGCGGTTCGCAAAGCCTATGATCCGATTTACGATTGGGTGTACACATCAGGCCGGATCACGCCCGATATGCGTTTCCTGCATAAGATGTCCGTGTTGGCGGAACTCGAACGCGACTTGATCGCCATTCAAAGCGCGGCCAAGCCCATGGACGCCCAAGCCATTCGCAGGGAACACGGTATTCATCCGACGATGAACTGTCCCGACACGGAGGCGGCATTCGAAATGGAAAAGCGGATACTCGCCATTCGCGACGAGGGCGATTCAAGCGGCGGGCTGGTCGAGGTGGTTGCGACAGGCGTGCCGACGGGCATGGGCGAGCCGGTGTTTCGCAAACTCGACGGCGAACTGGGCCGCATGATGAGCATCGGCACCATCAAGGCCGTCGAGGTCGGCGCGGGGTATGCCGTGAAGGACATGCGCGGCTCGGAATGCAACGACGCCATCCGCGCCAAGGACGGCAACGTCTACTTCGAATCGAACAACGCCGGCGGCATTACGGGCGGTCTGGCGACGGGACAGCCCATCGTGGCCCGGCTGGCCGTAAAGCCGACCCCGACCATCGCCAAGGATCAGAAAACGATTGACAAGGTTTCCCGTGAAAATGCCGTCCTGAGCGCCGTCACGCGCCGCGATCCGACGATTGTCGCGCGCGTGTGGCCGGTGGCGGAGGCGTTTACCGCGATGATCCTCCTCGACCATTACATGCAGCACCGGGCCTACCGGGCGTTGTGGGCAAAATAAAAACCGGGTTGAACAGCCTTCGGATGTCTTCGCGGTGCGGACAGGTCCCGTCCGCGCCGGCCTCTTCAAAGTTTGAATTGCGGGGCATTGCGGAGGCCGATATCTTCCAACTCGAAAAACTCCCGCGTGCTGAATCCGAATGCGCGGGCCACGATAGCGGCGGGAAAACTCTCCAGCGCGTTGTTCAGTTCCCGGACGTTGCCGTTGTAGAAACGCCGCGCGGCGCCGATGCGATCAGTTCATTTTGCAGCGCAAGAAAAGGGGCGCTCGCCTTCAAGTCCGGGTAGTGTTCCACGCGTGCCAGCAGTCGGCGCATCGCGCCCACCAGTTGGTTTTCGAGAAACGCCTGCCTGGATGGCGCGCCCGTTTCCGCGACGCAAAACTGGCGCAGGCGCGTTACCTCTTCCAGAACGCCCCGTTCATGCCTTGCGTATCCCTGAACCGTCCGAACCAGATTCGGGATCAACTCGTACCGGCGTTTCAGTTCGGCGTCAATGTTCGACCATGCCTCGATGCAATGATTGTTCAGCCGAATGAAACGGTTGTACATCGCCAGTAGCCACAAAAGCGGCGCCGCCGCAAGGAAGGCCAACACCATGCCGATATGTCCCATGCCTGTTTCCATTGTCCGGCCACCCCCAAAAATGCTCAACCGGTTTGACCGGCGAACAGATAGTTGGGCATCAATGCCCGCATTTCAACCAGTTGATCCAGAAACGGAATAACCGTCTGTGGCCGGCTTCGTTCCCGGCGCCAGGCACACATCCATTCCCGATCGATTTCCAGCATGGTTTCGCGATGGCGCAGCAGGTACTCCATCATGCGTGGATGACAGAAATCGTAGGCGAATTTCCGATCGGCCGCACGCACGGTAAATGCCCGCGAAAACTCGATGGACTCGAAATCAATGTCCTCGAATCCCAACTTTTGTCCGAGTTTCGACCAAAGGGTTTCGGGATAAATGCGGAGTTCGGGGAAGGAACGCTCCAATTGAAGCATAAAGACGCTCATAAAGTGCTGTTCCTTGTCTTCGCCGCTGCCGGTCGTATAATTATATTCAAATGACAACACCATCCGTCCCTCGTAGATCCCTTCCAGGATGTTGACGGCCTGGCGATCTTCGCCCTGGCGCAATACATTCATGAAGTCGAATTGGCGCGGCAGGCTTCCGCTTCTGCGGCGATAGGCGAACCCATATTGGCGGGCCAGAACACGGAACGCTTCGCTCCGCCGGCGTTCATACACCAGGTAAACGACCACGCCAAGAGCCGCCGTGGCGAAAATCGCCCACGGGATTAGGGAAAACACATTGTGCGAGATCAGGGAAAACACGCCATGCGGGATCGGGGAGAATGGGGTGTCCATGACTCGCTTTTTCCTATGATTTGCGCCGGGCGGTCCGGATCAACGATTGACGAAGACGGTTCGGCCGCAATGCCTCAATCAAGGGCATGATTTCTTGGTCCGCAATTTTCATGCACCATACAAAAAAGTTGCGGCACATGCCTAATTGTCGGCGCAGCGTTGTGTTTTGTCAAGGAACAGGACGGGCCATGAATACCCGGCAAGCCGCCGGGCGTACTGTTCGAGGCAGTAGGCGAAAGTTTCGATGCGTAGGGCGAGCGAGCCGGGGGAATGGTTTTCGTCCATGTCGCGGAAGACGAAGAAGGGCTTGTCCGCGCATCGGAGGATGGCTTCGAGAACGGCGGACAGGGACGAATCCATGCCGCAGCGAAAACTGGATCATTCGATTCCAAGCAAGCGGAGATGGCTTACGATGATTTCCTTGTCGTCTGAATCACACCAATACCCAGCATGATTAGCAGGATGTCGCATAAGCGAGTCCAGAAATCTGCCGCATCAAAATTAGTCATGTCCTTATTTCTTTGGAAACATCCAGGCCGAGTTTCGCCTTCACCTTCACCCTCGCCCTCGCCTTCACCCTCGCCTTCGCCCTCGCCTTCGCCTTCGCCTTCGCCCTCGCCTTCGCCTTCACCCTCGCCTTCACCCTCGCCTTCGCCTTCGCCTTCACCTTCACCTTCGCCCTCGCCTTCACCCTCACCTTCGCCCTCGCCTTCGCCTTCACCCTCACCTTCGCCCTCGCCTTCGCCTTCGCCCTCGCCTTCGCCTTCACCTTCGCCTTCACCTTCGCCTTCACCTTCGCCTTCACCCTCGCCTTCACCCTCGCCTTCGCCTTCGCCCTCGCCTTCGCCTTCGCCTTCACCCTCACCCTCACCTTCGCCCTCGCCCTCGCCCTCGCCAGTTGCGGGCTTCGGGTCGGTGGCGGCGAGAAACTCCTGCGCATTGGTTAGGCCGTCGCCATCGGGATCATCGTTTCCGGAATAGGCATCGAGGGTCTGAAAATGTTCGATTTCCCACGTATCCGGGAGGTTGTCGCCGTCGGTATCCGCCGGATCGTAAATTCCCAAGACGCCATTCATGGTTTGGGGCAACACCGATGCGGAGCCGTCCGCATTCGCCAAGGCTTGGGGCGATATCGTTTTTGCGGCGGAAAGGGCAAGAGCCAGCGTACCGGGAGCAGTTCCCGGCGGCACGTTGACGACAATCTTCATCAGGGCGCCTTCGTTTGCGGCGAAGGTGCTGTTCTTCGAATAGGCGATGACGGTAGCTTTTGTGCCGGCCATGTGGTAATCGAGAGTAAAATCGCCGTTATCGAGCAAAGCGCCGGGCTGCAGTCCCACGATGGCCGAACCGTCTGGCAGGCGGATGCTGCCGTTGAGACCCGCATAAGCTTCATCGCCGTCCGCCAGCCGCAAGACGACGATCGTCTGCCCACCGGGAATCGTGTTGGCGTTGTCTAGTGCGAACACGGGGATGGCTTGCGCGCCCGGCGCAAGACATGCCAGGAAAAGCAGCGTTCCGAATTGGGAAAATCCCGTGTTTCGCATATCGTCTCTCCCTTCAGTAACGGATAATGTACGTCACGACAGCCGACGGCTGGATGTTGTTGTGGGGCTGATCGCCGCCTGTCATGCTGGTAGAAGCAGTTCTTTCCATTTCTTCATCGTCGGCCACATCGCGGTCGTTGGCGTCATCCGAATCATTGTCGCGCTGGTATTTGTCCTGATACGAGTGGTTGTGACGCGGCATCTCATCGATGGTGAGGGTGTGCGTCTCTTCGCCTAGTTGGGCGCCGACGGTGCGTTCGGTGAGGCCGCTGCCTTGGCCCGCGCCCATAGGAACGCGCCCCCGCAAATCGGGCACGTTAAAGGTGTTTGTCCCGTCGCCACTGCCCCAGATGGTGCCGATGGCGGCAAAGAGGTCGGAATATTTGCTGCGTTCCACCGCGCGTCCGTCGCAGGGCAAATAGCCCAGGGGCTGGTCCACGTTGGCTTCGCCCGCAAAGGGCAGGACGGTTCCCGCAGGCACGCGGTTGAGGAGGCTCGTTGCATTGTCGGCCGTTTTTGCCTGAATCGCGTAGGGACTGCAAAGTATCTGTTGCCGGGGCAACATCTCTTGGGGATTGGCCAGCGGTGTGCCTGTTTTGTCCGATTCGATGGTGATACCCAAGTAGCGCGTGTTGGAGGAGAAGGCCGACGAAATGGCAACGACACCCACGGTGGGCGAAACTTCGAGGGCGGTGCCGCCGCTGTCGCCCAGAATCACGTTGAACATGCCGTTGTTCACCGGCGCCTCATAGCGGCGTCCCCAAATGACATTCCCGCCGGTGTTCGCATCGTAGATCCGGAAGGATATCGAGTAGACGCCGTCGGGAAGGGGAGTTCCGTCTGGTTGGGTGAGTTCGCCCTGATAATTCATCGCATCGGGCACTGACGCCGCCCATGCCGGCGCCGCGCCGGTCGCTACAAGAGCCGTCAGGATAAAGGCCGCTACAAGATGTCTCATGGTAGATCTCCTGTTTCCACAACGATGCTTTGCCGCAAAAAACCACATTTTGTTGTCTCTTTGCTAAAAGGGCCTGTTTTTGGCCCGATGATTGAAATAGATCTCGATATCGTCACAGTCATTGACGCGCAACTTGGTTTGATTTCCGTCTTTTGCATAGATCACCAGACGCCAGCCGGTGGCGGCCACGCTGCGTTCGGCGAATTCGTTGAAGGTGTTGAGGGGCGTGGTGTCGCGGGAGGAATTGACAAGATTGAGAACGACGTTTACGGTCAGCCCTTCGTTGAAGCGCCATCCCGGCGGCTGCGGCGGATTGGCCGCGGGATTTCCCGGATGCTTGTACCAAAATCGCGTTGACCATGCCGTTGATTCGCCCACATAATGGTTCGGTTCGCCGGGAACCGGCTGGCCCATCTCCAAATTGCGGATAAACTGCACGCCGCCTTGGGTAAGGGTTCCTGCCACGGCCGTGAAGGCGCCGGAGTGGGATCCGGGAATGTTGATCTTCATGTAATTGATCTTGTCGAGGAATGCACCGGGGCTCAGAAGCGTGCCGTTGGCGGCGTATCGCGGCCCAAAGAAGAAACTGAGCCCATTATCCAGCACGGTGCTGAAATCGAGTACAATGACGCCGGAGGCGTCTTGGTGTTCGAGTAGATAATTGCGGAACAACTGGGTGGCGGTACGAAGTTTTCCAGTCTGTTCGTCCAAGTAGTAAAGTGTGTTTCCGGCGGCGTCTTTCTTCCGGTAACCGAGGATGTCCTCGGTAAACGACAGCCAGTCTTCCTTGGCGACTCCGCCGGGAAGACCGAGTTCGAAATCGAAGGCCTTGACGGCGTTAACGATGTCGATCAACTCGTCGGCGGTTCGTGCCCCAAATACGGAATTGAGCGAATAGCCGTCGCCCATGACGAAACCGGCGATATTGTGCTTGTACTCGAAGGCGCGCAACGTGAAATACACCCATCGCTGGGCCGTTTCGAAGGCCTTCTGGGCCTCGAGCATGTCGCCCTGAAAACGCAGGCGGTGCGTCGGGTCGGCATAATAGCGATTGAGGAGGTCCTGGCTGAGTTCCGCCATGGTGGCCTCGATCGTGGCCTTTTCGCCAAACAGCCCCGCAAGCCGCGCCACCTCCTGATTGAGCAATAGGCCGGCTTCCTGCGACTGTAACTGGTAGGTTTTCATGTCGAGCAGCCATGTTTTGATGGCGGCCTTGCTATTGACGTCGAGCAGGGCGTCTTCCTGCGCGCGAATTTCAGCCTGTTCCATGGCGGCGAGGACTTCCTTCTCCGCCTCGATTTCGCCCTTGTCTTCTTCCCATTGGTATTGGAGCGCGGCGTTCACGCTAAAGGCAATGAGTCCGCCGCTTACCGTGGTCGTTCCCTGGAGATCGGCTCCATAGGAAATGCTTTGTTGGATGCAGTTCGCGGCGGCGGCCAGATTGTCGGCGCGCACCTGCAGGGCCTGGATATGGGCAATCTCCTTGGTGAGCGAGGCCTGCTTGTTGCCGTAGCGGATCATGATGGACTGGATATTGGCATTGATGCCGGCCTCCTGGGCGCGGCGTTGGACTTCGATTTCGACCTGTTGCTTGAGGTTGGCGATCTTCTGCTGGTTCTGCTGAATGCGGTTGGCGGCCAACTGAATGCTGGTGACTTGCAGGTTGATCTCGCTGCCTTGGTTTTCGGCCGGTTTCAGATAGGCGAGATGGACCGGATTGGCGGGATCGGGTCCCGGATCCACACCCGTAATGGCAGCCAGACGCTCGCGATATCCTTTGACTTGGACGGCCATGTCGGCGGATAGCTGGTCTTGGCTGCCGCGGTAGGTCTGATAGCTGGCGCGGGCCTTGTCGAGTTTGGCCTTGGCCGCGCCAAGGGGCGAAGTTATGTCTCCGACATTGTTCCAGTTGAGGAGGGCGTCGAACGAATCCTTCGTGTTTTCGAACTGTTGTACCAGCATCAGAAAATCTTCGCGGAACCCGAGCAGATTCAAATTGCCGTCCATGAAGGCCTTCAAGCCGTTCAATTCGCCGATGCTGTTCTGCCAGCTTGCGATGGTTTCAGGGATGCCCGAATCGGCGGGCATTTCGTCCGGATCGTAATCGGGAAAGATGCCGAGAAGGATCTGCCCTTCGATGTCCATTTTCGACAGAGTCTCGTTGATGAGGGTTTTGGCTTTCTCGATATCGCCTGGTGTCGCACCGTTGCGCGGATTCCCCCGCATGATGTAGCACATGGCCAGTTCGCGCGCCGCAACCGCCTGATCGCGCAGCACATTGAACATGATGGCCCAGTCCTTGTAACCGGTGAGGAGCGGCGCGGCCTCGTTCTTGGAGCTACAGAGCACGGGAACCGGATTGTCGTTTTCGTCGCGGAACGTGGCCGCATACAAAGATCGTCCGGGCACCTCCGTCACGAAGACGAGATAGCCAAACGGCGGATAGTCTCCGTTGCCCGTTTGCGTCCACGGGAAGAATCGGGGCATGTCTACCCCCATTCCGTCCGTAAACAATTCGTAATAGGGTGTTGCTGCATCCTTATAGGCCTCCATGGCCCTCTCGAAGGCGCGGATCTCCGCATCGATAACCCGTTCGCCGGGCAGCGGCACATCAATCCGTCGCTTGTAGGCGCGCACCAGTTTTTCTTTCGCCACCAACAGATTGGCCATGCAGCGGTAATAGGCGATGTCCAGCAACACATTGCGCAGTTTCTTGTCGAAAGGCGCGTATCGGAGCGCGTCGCGCACCATGGTTTCGGCGCTCCGGACAAGGGCCAACTCGTCATCGCCAAACATTTCGGCGAGCATCTGATCGATTTGGGTTTCGGTGAGGAGGCGGTTTTCGAGTTGGTTGACGGGAGTGTCGTTCACGTTGCCGTAGATTTCGTCAATGAACCGAAATGCGGGAGGATTGGCCGGATCGTCAATGTTGTTGAGCGAATCCTTGATGATCAACGTCCATACACCCCGGGCATTTTCGCCGCTGAAAGCGGCCAGTTGGCCTTGCGGCTTGTGCGGCCCCAAAAACGGCGGAGAACCTTCTCCGATGGAAATCGTCGCCGAATCACGAAGAATTAACGACGATCCCCCTTCCACACACTGCCCGAAGTTATCGGCGCCGCCGCCCACATTGGCAAAGAGCAGGACTTCCTGGCCATTGGGCGATCGGAGCGAGACTTCGAGATCCTCGTCCCAGGAGTGCTCGATATCGAGCGCGACCTGCACGTCGGCCACGACCACGTTGTCCTCCACCGTTACCGACGATGTGATCATACCGGGATTGGGAATGTCTTTGGGCGTTTCGCCAAAGGCGGGCGTGTACGAATCAATTCCCTGTTGGAACAGGCGAAAGACGGCGGGACTTCCTTCCGCGCCGGCAGCATTTACGAAGATAGTTGCCGAGCGGGGCAGCCCCGGATTGGCCGGCACGTTGAAAGTGAACGATCCGTTGTTTGTTCCATTGGCGCCGGACAACGTGAGGAATTCGCCCTCCGAAATTTCGGCCTGCCACGACATTGTGCCGGCGCCTGCATTGGCTACGTTGACCGTGACGGAACCGCCCGCCGTGGCCACTACACTGCTCTGCGGGTTGATCGTCAAGATATTCTCCGCGGCGCCCTGAACGACCAGCACCACGGCGGGGCTGCCGTCCACATTATGCTCCTCCGTGTAAACACGGATGGCCTGGCTGCGGACGCCGCCCGTATTGGCCCCAAATTTGACCTTGAACGACCCGCTGTCCGTGCCGTTGTCGTCACCGTCGAAACGCAGCCAAGTGCCCGAAGCCGATGGAATCAATTCCGCATCCCATTTGAATTCCTTCTTGTCGAGTTTCTTGACAGTTACGTCGAATGTGGCGGTCCCGGCGGTGTTGTCCACCTGCCGAACCAGCGGAGATACCCAGAACTCGGCATGCCACGTTTTTTCCAGGGGCGCGCTCTTGTCAAGGGGCCCTTGGGCGGAGGTAATCGTCAACGACCAATCCAGAAGACGGCCCACGCCCCCTGTCTGGTCTTGGCGAAACAGCATGGACCGTGCGGTGCTGATAGTATCGGACACAAAATGTGTGCGAGCCAAAAAAGGCGCGCAGGGCTGGCCAAAGGAAGACGCGGCGAGCACCACCGTCCCGTTGGTGACAAGTTCAGGCGTGGGCAAATAGACGCTTTCGCATTCGATGATGCCAGGATTCAACACGGCGCCCGGGTTGTCGCTCCATCGCCCGTCGGGACCGATTGCGGCGAAATCCTCGTCGTTGTCCAATTCATTCGGTTTGCCTTCACCCCAATTCGTATAGGCGCCTGAACCGCCGCTTTCCCAAACCCATGTCCCTTCTTCATCAGCGTCGCTAAAACCGATCCAAGCCCGTTCAAGATGGTCCAAAAGTCCTGAAACATCCGTGATCCAGTCATTTTCCTCATCGTCGTTCACGGAACCAAGGCGCCTCCACAACGTTCGGCTTCGGCTTGGGCGTTCCAGTAACTCAGGGGCGCGGTAATTTTGTAATAATGGCCATTGGCCTCGTTGTATACCCAGCCGCTTTCAGGAGCCGCATAGGCGCCGCGGTGGCCGTTGAAAAGCAGGGTTCCCGGTGTTTCGCTTGTACCCGGGCAAAGGTTTGCAAATCGGGGGCGTACAAGTCGTGTGTCATTCTGGGCGCCGCTATCAACGCCGGTTGCCGGATTAGCCCCCAAGATCGCAACAACAAGCCACAGCGGCGTCGCGACCTTCCATGCGCGTTTACTGCTGTATAGTCCGTTCATTCCTGTTTCGCTCCCGGGTCCAACTTACTTGGCGTCTACAAGAGGTGCTTCCGGTACGTTTACATCACCCGGCACTTTTTTAAGCACAAATCCGCCTTCGATCTGTGTGGCCAGATGGGCAAATGCCCTGTTTTCAGGAATCATCCGCTCGATAACAGCCCCCGCGAATTCGGTCAGCGCGTCAATAACGGTGTCCTTGTCGGGCGCCCGGTAATGGAACTCGAAAGAGCGGGTGAATCGGGTGGCCAGGCGCGAGGTGTAAGCGTCGGGAACGGGAATTCCCTCGATCCGGAGATTGAAAGCGGTATCCGTGACCGTAATGGTCTGTGCGGGCCAGCCTTGGCCCGGCGGATCGGATTCGGGAATGATCCCGGTGTCGTCTCCCCGGAAGTATGCTTGGGCGGTTCCGCCGGATCGAAGAATGACCAAATCGAAGCCAAGTCCGCTTGAAAGTTGCCGGGTGACCACGCCTTTCCACACCGCGTCATTATCTTCGATGTACACGGTGCAATCGGATGGTGTTCCCACCACATATCCAGTGCCGGCCAAAATCCGGATTTCAATGGATTCGGTGTTTTCTACGGTCAAATCGTCAAGAATCCGTATGGGAATCTCCGCCTCAAAGCCGTTCACGGCGGCGCTACCGGCAAGCACGGTAAAATCTTCCCCTCCCGTGGCCAAGGATGTATTGTCCACGACGTAATTCACGGTCCCCATAAAGGCGCTCGTAAAGAGGATCTTTAGGATTACATCGCTTTCCCCTTCGTGGGTTTTTACCATCGTGGTTTCGAAACTCGCTTTGGGAATCGCGCCTTGATTACGCAGGAAATAGACGAGATCGCCCGCGTCGAGACGGCCATCTTCATTCATGTCCATCGCTTCGGCATCGGATTCGGAAAGGCTGTTCCTGCCCAAGATAGAATCGCGAAGGTTTTCTTCCGTCACGGGGCCTGTTCCAGCGGTACTGCCCATGGCAAATGCTAATAAGGCAATGAACACGATGAGAAAACCCACTCGAGATGAAATTAGCCCAGCGCATGCACGTTCCACTCGAATCCCTCCCTGAGGTGCTTGGGAAACACACCACCCTTCCGCGTTTCCCTGCTTATTCCCGACTGCCCACTCCATCTTTATATCTCCCCTGTCAACGGAGACAGATGTACTCCCCAGCACGATGATTTTACATTAAACCAAAGAGAGTAAAATGTCAAGAACGAGACAGGGCGGGCCATGAATGCCCGGCAAGCCGCCGGGCGTACTGTTCGAGGCAGTAGGCGAATGTTTCGATACGGAGGGCGAGGGAGCCGGGGGAATGGTTTTCGTCCATGTCGCGGAATGTGAAGAAGGGTTTGTCCGCGCATCGGAGAATGGCTTCGAGAACGGCGGACAGGGGCGCGTCCATACCGCAGCGAAAACTGGACCATTCGACTCCAATCAGGCGGGGATGGCGCGCGATGTATTTCGCGGCCCATAATTTGCGGTTGCTGTATTCGGAAAAACTGGGCCGCCAGACATCGCTTATGCCGAGCGCGTCGGGATCGTTTCCGAATAACCCGCGCAGGGCTTCGTCCCCGATGGGCAGCGATTCGATGGTGAGAATGGGATAGCCCAGCCGGTGAAGGGCATCCCACACGCCGTGGGAGATCCCCGGATCCACGTGGTACGGCCTGCCGAGCATGACCAATGCGATGCCCCGGCCGGGCTCGAGCGAATCAATCACGGCGCGTCCCTTTGATCGCCATGCCTCTTGGAAATCTTCCCATGCGGCGAATGCCGCCTCGGCGGCGCGCAGCGATTCGCGGCGGGTCATGCCCAAATCGTCGCGCCAATCCTCCCACAGTTGCCGCGCGGCCAGGTGCGGATCGCCGATATCCACAAAGGTCTTTCTCAGTTGGATGCCGCGTTCCGCGAAAAGGTCGCGATCGCGCCTGAACGCGGCGGTGGCGGCTTCGACCGCTCCGGTGCAGGCGGGGCAGGCCCGGGTGGCGACGACACCGCGCAGCCATGTGGGGAAGGTGTCCATGATGGGAAAGAAGACGTGGGTCAATGGGGTTTTCTCATGGATGCGGGCGATCAGATCGTGAAGGTGCGCGATGGCCAGTTTACTCGGATAACACGGATCGATACAGCCGCGTTTCGCACCTTCGCGGTACATTTTTTCGTTGCTGTAACCGGACCAGATCAGGCGGTCTTCGGGCACGCCCAGCGCGCGGAAATAGCCGAGGAAAAACGGAGCCGCGGCATACATATTCAGTACGCGGGGCATTCCGATTCGTAGTCTCTCGCGCTGTTGGATAACCCACTGTCCCAGCCGTCCGGATCGCGGTACGGCAAGGGGGAGGCCGGGCGATCGGAACGTTTCGCGCGCGGACAACGCGGCCAAATTCAAACCGGCGTCACTATTGTGCGCCCGGGGAGGTTCCGGGCGGTGTCCCGATGCGCCTTTCTCGCAGGGAGCGATGATGGCCTGGCGTTTGCTCCCGTTCACGCGCATTTCGAGGATGGTGCGGATACACGCATTCCCGCAGCCGGCGCAGCGCGTGGAGTCGTCGTGCCTCGCATCGCACTGGATCGTTTCCAACGCATCGAACCCGATAAAGGTCGAAGTCCGATGTTGGGCTTCCATCCATCGCCGTGTTTCCATGGCGCACCCGAGGGCGCCGGCTTCGCCGCAATGTTCATGAATGCGGATCACGGGTTCGATTCCCGATTCCCGAAACTGACCCCGAATGAAATCCACCTGCGCCTTGACGGCCGCCAGATTGCGCTGGACGCCGCCCTGCAGCACAAAGACACGACCCAGTTGGGGCAGGTTGTGCCGCTGGCACACATACAGCCAGATGTTTTTCGGTAGGACCGCGGCAAGCCCCGCGAGAATTTCGCCGGGCGTCCAGCCGTGCCGTTGCACATCCACAATTCCGGATTGCAGAAACACGGCGCATCCGTGGGGAAAATCGGGCATGTGGCGGGCCGAAAAAGCCGCGTCGGCATAGCGATCGACGGAAATGCCCAGCATTGCGGCGGTGGCCTGAAGATAGAAGCCGTTGCCGGCCGAACATTGGGTGTTGAGGCGGAAATCCCGCACGGCCCCCCGTTGCAGGAAAACGATCTTGATGTCCTGCCCGCCGATGTCGCAAATCACGTCCGCGTCGGGATGCGCGCAAAGTCCCGCGCGCATGTGGGCGACCGTTTCGACGATGGCCGTGTCGGCCTGCATGACATGCCGCAGGATTTCCTTTGCATAGCCGGTTACGCCTGCGCCGAGAATCCGCAATCGAGCGCCGGCGGTTTCGACACCTTGGCGCAACTCGCTTGCGACATGCCGCAGGTCTTCGACGGGATTGCCCCCCGAAAGCCGGTAGGCCTTGGCGATGATGCTGCCTTGGGGAGTCATCAGGACCGCTTTCGTGCTGGTCGAACCCGCATCAACGCCCAGATAGGCCTCGACGTCCGCTTGCGGCAGGAGAGGAGGCGGACTCCACGCCGGGGGCGCGTAATCGCGCATAAAGGCTTCCCGTTCGGCATCATCGCGGACCAGTCCAGCCTGTCCTTGCGGCACGCGGCGTTCCTCCATGATCCGGCGGAGCGGTTCCGTTCCGCGGTACCGGCCAATGGAAGGATGGGCTGCGATCAAGGCTTGTCCGCAACACACGGCGCCGATTGCGCCGAAAAACAACGCATGATCCGGCACGATAATCAACCGTCCGTCCGGCTCGCCGTCCGGAACGAAAACACCATGGTCGCGCCAGCGACGCGGCAGATGGTGACGCCAACGCTCGGCCAGACCCGGCATGAATACATGCGGCCCGCCCAGCAGGAGAACCGTGGGCGGCAAGGCCTCGCCGCGGGCAAGCACGGCAAGGTTTTGAAGAACGATGGAATCGAACAGGGACGCCATGAGTTCGTCCGACGGTGTTCCCCGTTTTTGTAGACTGATGACGTCGGTTTCCGCAAACACGCCACATTTGCCCGCAACGGGATGGATTCGGACCGTTGCCCAATTTACAGCCTGTAAATTGTTGATGCACAGACCGGTTTTTACCGCGATACGATCAATGATCGCTCCCGTTCCGCCGGCGCATTTGTCGTTCATTGACACGGTCTTGCGCCGGCCGCCGTGCGGGGTGGTGTCGTGAAAGACAACTATTTTGGCGTCTTCGCCGCCCAGTTCGATGATCGTGCGCGTCTCCGGATGCAGGATCTCGGCAGCCCGGCATAGGGCGCTGGTTTCCGGCACGAAATGGGCGCCAATCGCTTCGGCGACGGCCGTGCCTCCGCTTCCGGTGACGAAGACATGGAATTCATGCCGGGGGATTTCCGGAAAGGCCGCTTCGATATCGTTCAGAAAATCATGGCATACCGACGCTTGGCGCATTTCATGGCGGCGATACGCGGACCATGCCACGTCGCGGCTTTTCGCCATCATGACGATTGCCTTGACGGTTGTGCTGCCGACGTCGAGGCCTATGGTTGGAGACACGGTCGTGTCCCCGTTTGTTAGGCGTTGTGCCGCACGGGACATTTTATTGAATGCCCATATAGCGCTTGATAACGGCGACGGTCTCCGTGTGACCGTTCATTTCGGCAATTTCCAAGGGGATTTTTCCCGACGAGTTCTTTACGTAAGTGTCCGCGCCCCGGGCCAGCAGCAATTCGGCGATTTCCGAGTAGCCGTTCCGTGCGGCCTCGTGCAGCGCCGTGAAACCGGCCTCATTGCGAAACGTGATGTCGGCATTCTTTTCCAGAAGCAATTTGACCATGTCGGTAAAACCGAGTGTGCATGACAGAAACAGCGGGGTTTTGCCGAGATAGAGCGTGTTCACGATACCGGGGTGTTCGTCCAAGAGACGGCGAACTTCGTCAATCTTGTTTCCAAACACGTTCGACATCAGGGCATTGTTCAACGCGGCGTGCGTGCGACCCGTTTCTTCCTCCTTGGCCTGCAGGTTATCCAACTGGTCAATCGTTCCCCGGACGATGCCGACATTGCTCTTGGCGCCCTTCGATCGCAGGAACTCGACGACTTCCGATCGGTTTTTCGAGAGGGCGCGATCCAGTGGAGTCTTGCCGCGGCGATCGGATGCGTTGATATCGGCGCCGAGCACCAGCAAGAGTTCGACGACATCCTTGTGCCCGCAGTATGCCGCCTCGTGGAGGGCGGTCATGCCCTCGAAATTTTTCTCGGTCGCGGCAATGTCCGCGCCGTGGCCAAGAAGCAATTCAACGATGACGCGCCGCCCCTGCCGGGCGGCGATGTGCAACGGCGCAAGACCCTGTTCGCGCATGTTGGCCAGATCGGGACAATCTTCAAGAAATCGCTTGACGCCGGCCACGTCCCCGCTGTTGAGGGCGGCGCTGAAGGCGCTTTCGGTGGCCGGACGCAACAATGCGGCCACTTCATCGTTGTTCGAGTCCTGTGCGATTTTCAAGGGCGTGCGCCCCTCGCTGTTGCGCAGGTTGACATTGGCGCCCCGGGACATCAGCAGTTTGACCATGCGCACATGACCCTGTTCCGCCGCAATATGCAAGGGCGTGAATCCGTTGATGTCTGCGGCGTTGATATCGGCGCCTTCGCCGATGAACACCTGCACGGGGCCCCAATGGCCGTCCCAGGCCGCCGCGTGAATCGGAGAACGCCCGTTGCGATCTTTGGCGTTGATGTCGGCGCCGTTGGCCACCAGCAACTTAACCAATTGCACGTCTCCGCGTTGCGCGGCGATGTGAAGCGGCGTTCGTTGTGAAATGTCGGCTGCGGTGGGATTGGCCCCGTGTGCCAGCAGGAGTTCGCCGATGCCGAGACATCCCTTTTCCGCGGCCGAATGCAGCGGAGTCCATTGGTTTTGATCGATCGCATTGGGATCGGCGCCCTTGTTGAGGAGAATATCCACAAGATCCGGGTGCATGGCTTGGGCGGCCACATGCAGCGGAATCTGGCCGATGTTGTCTTTGGCATGGATGGATGCATTTCGTTCGAGCAAGACTTTTACCGCGCGGCTTTGATCCTTTTCGAAAGCGCTGAAAAGCGGGGTGCGCTCGTTGCCGTCACGGGCTTCGATGTCGGCCCCCTTGTCCAACAGAAGGGTCACGAGATAATCCTGACCTGCGGCCGCGGCTACGTGGAGTGCGGTCGTTCCGTACTTGGTTTTTCCTTCCAAGACGGCCCCTTTTTCCAAGAGATATTCCACCACGGCAATACGATCGGGATTCGGTTCCGGTTCGACTTTTTGCACCCGGCTTTGATTCCAGATGTGGCGCGGCTTGATCCGGTCCTCCATGACGGCAGTATGCAGCGGGCTTTCGCCCCGCTTGTTTCGGGCATTGACGTCGGCGCCGCGTTCAACGAGCCGGGCCACGGCGTCCTTTCGGGCCTCGCGGGCCGCGACATGCAGCGCCGTCCATCCCAGTTTGTCGCCGTTTTCGACCGTCGCGCCCGTGTCGCACAAAAGTTCCACCATGTCGGCGAGTCCCGCTTCCGCGGCCACATGGAGGGGGGTACGGCCCTTGTTGTCCGTCGAGAAGACGACCGCCCCGTTGTCAATCAAAAAGGCGGCCATGTCCTTTTGGGCGGCCTGTACCGCCACATGGAGCGGCGTGAATCCGTCTTTTCGCTTGGCGTTGATGTCGGCGCCCAGCGAAAGCAACAAGGGGACAAGTTCGCGGTCGCCGTTTTTCGCCTTGATATGAAGGATACTGTCGCCGGTGGCAAAAATTCGCTGGCCGATGTCGGCTCCCCGTTCGACAAACAGTTTCACCACTTCGCCGTTATTGTGCAGCGCCGCGATGAAGAGCGGGGAATTTCCTTCCACGTCCACCTGGGCGGGATCGACGCCCGCGTCGAGCAGGTATTCGGCGATTTCCTTATGGCCGAACATGGCGGCGGTATGGAGCGGGGTGCGTTTGATGGCGTTTTGTTCCGTGGCGGCGGACGGCTTGTTTCCGACGATTTCTTTCAGCGCGGCGAGATCACCGTAGGCGGCGGCGGCTTCGGCGGAAACATCCGCCCCGAATTCACGCAGCAGTTTTGCCGCATCGTATTGCTTGGCCTGCATGGCGATCATGACCGGCAGCGACAGCTTGTTTTCGTCCGCGTCGAGATCCAATCGAGCACCGTAGTCCAGCAACAGTTCAAGCATGGGCAGATTGCCGGCCTCCGCTGCGCAATGAACCGCCGTATATCCTCGCGGATCCCGTCCGTCCAAGTCTTCCAGACGCAAAATATGGTTTTCGGCATCCGCCAAATCGCCTGCCTTTACCGCCTCGACCAACGTAGGATATTTGGGAGGCGGCAAATTGTCCGGAGGGGTGGCCGGCCGTGTTTTGGATGGCATGCGTGGTGGTTTTGTGAGCAGGGTCGGCGTGGGAAGCGCAAGCCCTTCGTCGCCGGATTCCGTAGGGGCGGGCGCTTGTGGTTGAAAAGGCGTCTGTGCCGGGTTGAAGAACTCCGGCAGCGTGCCCGTCGCCGGAGTTGCTCCCAAGGGAAGAAGGCCTGTTGTGGGGCCCTGGGGACCCGAGAGAGGGGCGGCCGGCGGTTGGGCAGCGCCGGCTGCGCCTAGCGGAATGAAGACGGAGCCGTCTCCACCGCCCGGGAATTGAATATCCTTGACCCAGTTCATGTTTGCCGGCGGGGTAGACGAGCCGGTCGGTGGCGTTATGGATGGAAAGGCCGGCGCGGGTGGCGCAGGCGCAAGGGGAATCGGGGACTCCGGGAGAGTGGCTGGGGGCGCGCTCGTAACGGGGGCCGGTTCCGCTTGCGCGGGTTCGGGAAGGGCCGGCGATGTTTCCACGGGATTTTCGGGCGCGGATTCCGCTGGCGTTTCCGTGATTTTCGGTTCAGAAAGGGGCGCAGGGGCAGCTTCTGTCCGGATCTCCGAAAATGGTTCGGGTACAGATTCGACAGCCGGAGCAGGCGCGGGAGTTTCGGCCGCCGGGGGAACCCGCGTTTCCGCAGGCGCCGGTGTGGGATGAATGGGCGGCGATTCCGGCGTTTCCGTGGGCAAAGGTTCTTCGCCGACACGGACTTGCAACACCTGGATGCTGGTCAATGCGCCGGGAGCGCCGGGAATTTGGATATCCTTCAACCAATCCATCGGTTGTTGCGTGGATTGCTCCGTCTGGTCTGTCTGCGCGAAGAGGAGGGGGGGTAATAGGATCCCCGCACATCCCAGCGCAAGAAGCGCAGACAGCCGCCGGGATTTCCAAAAGGCGCTTCGTGCCTTCATGCCAATCATCCTTGTGCCTCCGTGGCGTCGTGCCATATCGGTGATTTCTTTGGTCCGCTTTGTGCGGACAAATGGTTTCCCATCAGGGTAACGAATTGCGCGGCCCGTCCGGCGACATGAGAGGCCGAAGGCCGGCTCCAACTTGACAAATCATTTTGGTTTTCCTGTCCCACGCAATACAGCGGACGGCGAAAGGCGGGGTTTTTCCTGCAATAAGCACGGATGGCTTCCAGCGAAGCGCCGGATCCGGCTAATGCCTCCTCGAATTCCCGTTCGCAGACCTGTCTGGCCTCGTCAAGCGCCGATTGCAGGCGACTGTAGGCATGTACGGCGCCATCGCCCGATGTTTCTATCGAAACGAAGTGAACCGAACGGCCCTGCCGGGCGCAGTAGGCCGCGACGGCCGGTTGCACGCCGTCGGATTGGGTCGAGGGAAGGCATCCGAAAGGTTTTACACTTATGACCAGATGGGCTTTCCGGTACAAGGCGCAATAGAGGGTCTTGCCGATTTCCATGTGGCCCTCGCCTCCGACAATGTGCGTGTTGAAAAAGGGCCTTGCCAGTTTACGCAGCATTGCCTGCGGAATTTGAGGATGCGGGACGCCTCGCAGCGCTCGGCGCATCCGTTCGTAGTCGCGGTTCAACAGCCATGCCGTCAGACGCAAAACGGCCACGCCTTTCCAGTCGGCCGCGCGCGACCGTGCCGCGGTGTCCCTGGTCTGCTTGGTCGTGCCGCCGCGTCCATGGCGAAAACGTTGCGCCGCGACGTCAATCAGGTAATTGACCCATGTCATGACCGGTTCGGCGGCCACTTCCGCGCCTTCGGATTCGAGAAACTCGAACAGGCGGTAATTGCCGTCGCCTTCGGTAAGTTGCGCCCAAAACTCGCCGGTGACTTTGCAAAGGGGCTTCGGGCGCGTGAAATCCACTTCGATTTCGCGATCAATCAATTCCGCGCAGCGTGCGAGCGCACTTACAAGCGTGTCGTCGAACAACCGGTGCGCAATACATCGCGCCGAATCGCGATCCAGCCCCGGGATTCGGCGACACAGCGCGCCTCCTATCAGCGCCGTCAGCCAGCGCCCGCGTGTTGGCGCGGCCATGGTCTGCCTGCGAAGCGCATCGCATACGATTTCCATCACTTTCCCAAACGTGCGTTCCGTTTGTCCGGGGACGATTTCATACGGACGGATGCGCATGGCAAGGTCGTTGAGCAGATCCCCCACCATGAGGCATGTGATGAAGCGTTCAGCGAACCGGGCGTTGAGCGGAATCGCGTCCTCCTCGCCGGACTGTTTCAGGCCGCCTTTCTCTTGGAACAAAATGACCCGGAATCCTTCGAATCCGCTGTTGCGCAGTGCAAGCCCGAATTCCTCCTCGTACATGCCAAACCGGCACGGGCCGCACGATCCCGCCGTGACGAATACATAGGCATCGTTGATTTCGCGCGGCGTAAGACCGGTTTCGTCCCGCAACCGGCGCAAGCGGTTTACCAGTGCGCCAATGGTGAAATAGGCCGGGTTGCACATGCCCGGGTTGCCCAGTTCGCGCCCGGTTCGATAATCCGCATTCGTCGGCGTGGGCAGGGCTTCCGATCGGTAGCCGAGCGGCGCGAACGCCGCGCCCAGCAACACGCCGTGCCGCTCCGTCAACCCGCCGTACAAGACGGTGACGCGATCCCGTTCCGCGCGCGTGAAAGGACGGCATTCGCTCCTTCGGTAATGTGCAGCATGTGTTTGATTTGCTTGCCCTTCCATCATGCGGGAATGATGCCATATTGCCCCGTTTCGGAACAATGACGCCATATCCCCTTGTCTTCTTTTCCTGGCCTCATTGCTGTCCAAAAGAATTGTAAAAAACCACAAAACCGCAAGGAGCCACGTTTTACCTTTTTATTCCGTTCATCGGTTCGATATCTGCGACTATCTGCGTCATCTGCGGAAAATCACATGATCCACAGATGGCGCAGATATACGCAGATGGAAAACAGGGCACGGATGTTCGGGCCAGGCGATTCCGAACTCAAATCTGCATGTCAGAGCGGCCCAAAATACGATTGATCGGGAACACTTCTTCTTCATCGCGAAGAAAAGGTGTCCCACGAACGCTTTCCCGGAAAAAACGTTGTCTATTTACTCAAAATGGCTTTCTGCAAGCCGACATTTGGACAGAGATGTCCTGGCCGAAAAAAGCACGCCTAATCCGGAAAAATCTTTTATTGCCGCCGGACGGGCCTTTTCAAGTATGATGAGGGTGTGCGCGGCATGCGCGAATGATTCGGCCACAAACGGAGGGAGAGTTCGATATGAACAAGACACCGGTATCACGCAGGGATTTTTTGGCGGCGTCAAGCCTGGCGCTGGGCGCGGGAGCGATGTGGCACGGTTCGGCCATGGGCGCCAACGACCGTATCAACATCGGCATGATCGGTACGGGCGAACGCGCCGGGTCGCACATCGGCGATCTGGGCAAATTGCAGGAATCGCACAATGTGCGCATCACGGCGGTTTGCGACGTGTGGCGGCTCAACCGGGAAGCCGCGGCGGCGAGGGTCAAGAAATTGTTTGGCAAGAAGCCCTTCGAGACGTCGCGCTTTGGCGAAGTGCTCGCGCGGAGCGACGTGGATGCGGTGGTCATCTCGACGCCGGATTTTGGGCATACGCCGATTATGATCGAGGCGTTGAAGGCCGGCAAGGATGTATACGTTGAAAAGCCCATGTCGCTGACGATCGAGGAAGCGAATGAAGCGTTGGATCTCGCGCGGAAAAACGACCGGGTCGTCCAGGCGGGCACGCAGCGCCGCAGCGAGGGCTGCTGGAAGGCCGCGCGCGCCTTTATCGCGTCGGGCAAACTCGGCCAAGTCACGCGAATCTCAGCGGCGAACAATGTGAACGAGCCGCGCTGGGCGCGCAAGTTCGACGATTGCAAGGAAGAAGATGTGGATTGGGACGCCTATTTGTTCAACCGGCCCAAGGTCCCGTTCGATCCGCGCCTGTTGCGCCGCTGGCACTTGTACAAGATGTGCACAAACGGGATTTCAGGTCTTTGGATGAGCCATCTCGTGGATGCCGCCGCAATCCTTATGAATGCGTCCTATCCGAACAGCGCCGTCGCGCTGGGCGGTCTCTACATGTGGAAAGACGGCCGGGAGCATACGGATGTCTTCCATGCTTTGCTCGATTATCCGGAAGGATTCTTGTTCGATTGGTGCATGGGCCTGACGAATTCAGCGGGGAATCATTACACCGTTCACGGTCGTAACGGCACGCTGGAGCCGGAGAAACTGGCTTATTCCGGAGACGGCGGGGCCGGTGATCAAAAACTCGGGGAGGGCAAACTCGACCCCGTGCCGAATGAAGACCATGTGGCCAACTGGGTTGACTGCATGCGCTCGCGAAAACGGCCCAATGCGGACATTGAATTTGGCCATCAGCATGCCGCCGCGACGATCATGGCCGCCAACGCGCTCGAGACCGGCCAACGGATGCGGTATGACCGCGAAAAGCGAACGATTTATCCCGGTTGACAAACCGGACAAGCCGTAACGGGAACGGGCAGGATTCGGAATCGGGAGGCGGCATGGAAACGCAGGCAGCGGTGCGGTTTCTTCAGGAACGCGTGGCGCTTTTCGATGGCTTTGACGCCGGGCGCTTGGGCGCGCTTGTCGAAAATTCACGTTTTGTTTCCTTTGAAGAGAACGAATCAATCATCGAATTCGGCGAGGAAGGACGCTTCCTTGGCATTCTATTCGACGGCGAGGCCGAAATATCGGTCATGAACGATGCGGGCGACCGTCGCACGCTGGCCCTGCTCGAGCCGGGTAATCTGTTCGGCGAGATATCGCTCATGACCGGGGGCAAAACCATTGCCGATGTCATTGGCAAGACCCGTTGCCGGGCACTGCTCGTCCCGCAGGAGGCGTTCGCGCGGCTTATCGCCGTCAGTCCGTCCGCCATTCAATACTTGTCGCGGCTTATTATTGATCGTACCCGCGCATCGGCCTACGAGGAGCAGAAGTCGCAGCTGAATGCTGCCGCGTTGCGCCGCAGCGAAGATCCCTATGGCCTGCGTCTTGCCACGGACAAGCCGATGAAACTCCTTGTGGTCAACTGCGGTAGTTCGTCGCTTAAATACAATCTGTTCGACACAACGGACGAGGCGGGCAATGCACATGGCGTCATCGAGCGCATTGGCCAGGAAGGCACGCGGCATCGCCGTCATTCCGCGCGGGGCGACGACGAGACGGCGTTGCGGGCCGCCGGTCACGGGGAAGCCTTTGCAGCCATGATCGAAGCGCTCACCGCGCCGGATACGGGCGTGCTCAAGTCGCTCGACGAAGTGTCGGCGGTGGGCCATCGCGTCGTTCACGGCGGCGGACGGTACAGCCATCAGGAAATCATCACGGACGAGGTTCTCGCCGAAATCGAGAAGGCGTCCGCGCTCGCGCCGCTGCACAATCCCGTCAACCTGATCGGCATTCGCGAAGCGATGCGCCTTTTCCCAAATATCCCGCATGTGGCGGTTTTCGACACCGCCTTCCATCTCACCATGCCGCCCTATGCCTTCCTGTACGGCCTTCCCTACGAGTATTTCGAGACGAAGGGCATTCGCCGTTACGGTTTTCATGGCGCCTCGCACAAATACGTCGCCATGAAGGCCGCCGAATTTCTCAAGCGGCCGTTCAATGAACTCGAAACCATCGTGTGCCACCTCGGAAACGGCGCATCGGTGTGCGCGGTGGATCACGGGCGATCGGTGGACACTTCGATGGGCATGACGCCCGCCGAGGGATTGATCATGGGCACCCGTTGCGGCGACATTGATCCCGCCGTCCTGATTCACCTCATGAAAACCGAGGGCCTTGACGCGGCCGGTCTTGAAAGCCTGATTACCCGGGAAGGCGGTCTCAAGGGCCTTTCGGGCATCTCGAATGACATGCGCGAGATCGAAGCGGCCGCCGATCAGGGCGATCACCGCGCCCTGCTCGCTCTCAGAACCTTCAGTTATCGCGTGCGCAAATATATCGGTGCGTACGCGGCGGCCATGGGCGGACTTGACGCGCTTGTCTTCACGGGCGGCATCGGACAAGGCAGCGTTGGTGTGCGAAGCCTTGCCTGCCAACATCTTGCCGGTATGGGCATCCGCATTGACGAGCGGAAAAACCGGGAAGCCGACGGATTCACGCGTGTCTGCGACATCGGCGCAGACGATTCACGTGTCCGGATTCTGGTCATTCCAACCGATGAAGAACGCATGATCGCACGGGAAACCCTGCGCGCCATCGAACGCCGGTACGTTACCGAAATCATCCGGGCCCAGAGGCCCATGCCGGTCCCCATCGAGGTTTCGGCCCACCACGTACATCTCGCCGGGGAACATGTCGAGGCGCTGTTCGGCCAAGGCCGCACCCTTACGCCGAAAAGCGATCTATCGCAGCCCGGACAATTCGCGTGCGAGGAACGTGTGGATCTCGTGGGACCCAAGGGCCGCGTGGCGGGCGTGCGTGTGCTGGGTCCTGTCCGTTCCGAAACCCAAGTCGAAATCGCCCTGACCGAGCAATTCAAACTCGGCATTGACGCGCCCATTCGCGAATCCGGGGATTTGCGCGGAAGCCCGGGTGTGAAACTGGAGGGTCCCAACGGATCCGTTGAACTGGAGCAGGGCGTCATCTGTGCGCTACGGCACATCCACATGACCCCCGAAGACGCCTTACGCATGGGATTACGCGACAAGGACGTGGTCTGCGTGCGCGTGGAGGGCAAACGTGAACTCGTCTTTGGCGATGTGCTCGTCCGCGTTAGCCCGAATTACCGCCTTGCGATGCACATAGACACCGACGAGGCCAACGCGGCCCACATCGGCGCCGGTGCGACGGGGTTCGTGGACGCCATCCAGAGCAGGCGATGACGCAGTGGCGGGCGCGTGTTTTACGGCCTTGAACCCCAAGACGACATGGCCTATCATAAGCGTGTAAACCGGTGGCATGGGATCCAAAAAAGCCGGGCGCGTGCGCCCGATGCTGGGGAGTAGCCGATCGATGAGTCAGAAAATTCGTATCGAATTATCCATCATGATGTTCATCCAGTTCTTCATCTGGGGCGCGTGGGCCGTCACGATGGGAACCTACCTCGGCAAGATCGGCTTTACGGGCGCGGACATTGGCAAGGCGTACAGCACGACGGCGTGGGCGGCCGTGTTGTCTCCGTTTTTCATTGGGATGGTCGCCGACCGTTTTTTCCCGGCGCAAATCGTGCTGGGCGTGATGCACCTGCTTGGCGCGGGGTTGATGTTCTGGGCCTCCACCGTCACGACGCCCGGCCTGTTCTTTTGGGTGCTGCTCGGCTATGCGTTGTGCTACATGCCGACGCTGGCATTGGTCAATGCGATTTCATTCCATCAGATGACCGATCCCGCCAAGGAATTTCCCTCGGTTCGCGTGCTTGGCACACTTGGCTGGATTGCCGTGGGGTGGGTGATCAGCCTGATGAAGGTCGAAGACACGGCACTGCCGCTGCAAATCGCGGCGGGCGCTTCCTTGCTGATGGGCCTGTATTCCTTCGCGTTGCCCCATACGCCGCCGAAGTCCGCCGGAAAGAAAATTTCCGTCAGCCAGATTCTGGGTTTGCCGGCGCTCAAACTGATGAAGGAGCCGTCCTTTGCGGTGTTCGTCGTCAGTTCGTTGCTTATCTGCATTCCGCTTGCTTTTTATTATAGTTTCTGCAATCCGTTCCTGAACGAAAAGGGCATGCCGTATCCGGCGCTCAACCAGTCGCTGGGCCAGGTGTCCGAGGTCCTCTTCATGATCGTCATGCCATTCTTCTTTGTCCGGCTGGGCGTCAAGAAAATGTTGCTGATCGGCATGCTGGCATGGGCGGTCCGTTACGCGTGTTTTGCCTATGGCGCGGCGACGATGCCGTTGATGGGCCTTTATTACATCGGCATCATTCTGCACGGCATCTGCTACGACTTCTTCTTTGTGACCGGCCAACTTTATGTGGACAAGAAAGCGCCGGAGGAAATCCGCGCGAACGCGCAGGGTTTCATTGCGCTGGTAACGTATGGCGCGGGCATGATTATCGGATCGAATCTTTCAGGCATGATTGTGGACAAGTTTACGACGTTGGATGCGGCCGGAACGCTGGTGGCGCGCAATTGGCAGTCCATTTGGCTGATTCCGGGCGGCATGGCGCTGGTCATCGTGGTGTTGTTTGCCCTGCTCTTCCATGAGCGGAACGGCGCCAAGGCGGAGAAGGCGTAAAGCTGAGTTGGCGAGAGCAAAGGACGAAAAGGACACAAAGGACACAAAGGGCTTTCGTTGTCGGTGAGGAGTCCTTTTGGTCCCTTTCGTCCCTTTCGTCCTTGGGCGTCCGGCCTTGAAGGCGCCCGTTCCAGCGAGAACGGCAGGGAAGGAATGGTCTTATGAAAGCGGCAATCAACCAATGGGCATTTCCGAATGACATGCCCGCGCAGGAAGCGCTGGATCGTGTGAAGCGCGCGGGGTTCGATGCGTTCGAGATCTGCGGCGGGCCCGGCGGGCCGGTCAAACTCGATGCGACCGAGGCCGAAATGGCCGCGATTCGGCGACATGCGGATTCGATTGGCATTGGGTTGACCAGCGTCGCGTCGGGCGTCGGCTGGGACTATTCGCTGTCGTCGCCCGATCCGGCGATGCGGGAAAAGGGCAAGGAAGCGATTGCCCGGCTGCTTCAAATCGCGAAATGGCTGGGTGTGGATACCCTCCTGACGGTGCCGGGCGCAGTAACGCCGGACATATCGTATGACGCGGCAATCGAAAACGCGCTCGATGCCATCCAAGGTCTCGTACCCGTGGCGGAGCGCCTCGGCGTGTGCATCGCCATCGAAAACGTTTGGAACAAGTTCTTGTTGAGTCCCGTCGAGATGCGCGATTTCATAGACCAATTCCAGAGCCCACAGGTCGGCGCGTATTTCGACACGGGAAACATCGTGGCATACGGCTATCCGGAGCAGTGGATACGCATTTTGGGCGATCGGATTCGGATGGTTCACGCGAAAGACTTTCGGGCCTCGACCGGCAACATGGACGGCTTTGTGATGTTGCTTGAAGGAAACGTGAATTGGCCGGCTGTGATGGCGGCGTTTCGCGAAATCGGTTACGACAAGGCGCTCGTCGCGGAATACGGCCCATACTCGCATTCGCTCGACGCGATGCTCGCGCATGTACGCACAAGCCTTGGGACGATTATCGAACTTTGAAACAGCCGTGACCCGAAGGGCATAAAGGCCAAAAGGACCTGAAGGATTAGGAAGACACTGCAGGGTGGGTGACGCGAAGCGGAACCCACCAAATGATTGGGGAGTCGTGAGAAATGAATGTGGCGATAGTCGGATGCAACGGAATGGGCCGTCATCACGCACGGATGGCGGCGAATTGCGGGTTGCGCATCGTGGTGTGCGCGGACGTCCAGAAGCCCATTGCACGGGCGCTGGCGGATGCCCATGGGGCGGATTCGATGACCGATTGCCTCGCGGCGGTGGAGCGGCGCGACGTGGACATTGTCGCCGTCACGACCCCAACCCCGACGCATACGTTTTACGTCGCGGCCGCCGCGAGGGCCGGCAAGCACATTTTCTGCGAAAAACCGTTCGGGCGCACGGTCGAACAATGCCGGGAGGCCATGGCCGCCGTGCAAAAGGCCGGCGTCAAACTGTTCGTCGGGCATGTGGTGCGGTATTTCCAGGAATTCGAGGCGATGCGCGCACAAGTCGAGGCCGGTAAGGTCGGCAAGCCCGGTTTCGTGAAATTGTACCGGGGCGGAATCTTTCCGACGGGCGTAAACGGCTGGTTTCGCGATTATTCCCAGAGCGGCGGCGTCGCGTTCGACAGCATGATTCATGACCTCGATTGGCTGCGCTACGTTTTCGGCGAGCCGGAACGTATCTTCTGCCAGGCCATCCAGCGCAGCACGCCGGAACATCTTGACTATGCCATGGCGACCGTTCGCATGAAGAGCGGGCTGATCGCGAAAGTCATCGGAACATGGGCCCATCCATCCGGTTTCCGTGTCGAGGCGGAAATATGCGGCGACAAGGGCATGATTCAGTTCAATAGCGACGAGGCGCCGTTGTTTGTGGCGCGACGCAACACGGGAGGGGGCGGGCCGGGCATGATCGTGCCGGCCAGCCCGGTGCCGGTCAGTCCCTACGAACTCGAGTGGCGTGATTTTCTGTCATGGATTGAAGGCAAGTCCGCCGCGCGCGTGACGCCGGAAGACGGACTCGCGGCCGTCCGGATGGCCGCCGCCGCGCTCAAGTCAGTCGAATCCGGCAAACCGGTCAATCTCTAGGGAGGATGCCGTCATGGCCAAAGTCGGAATTATGAGTTTCGCCCACATGCACGCCTATAGTTACGCGGCGTGTCTAAATGAACTTCCCGAAGCGGCGCTCGTAGCCGTCTGGGACGATGACACGAAGCGCGGGCGCGCCGCCGCCCGCCAGTTTGGCGCGGCGTTTGTCGCAAACATGGACGCGTTTCTCGCGTCGGACATTGATGCGGTGATTGTGACGTCCGAGAACGTGCGGCATCGCGAAATGGTCGAAAAGGCCGCCGCCGCGGGCAAATGGATTTTGAGCGAAAAGCCGCTTTCGCCGGACGTTTCGGATTGCCGCGCGATGATCGCCGCGTGCAAGAAGGCGAAAGTGGGTCTTGGTACGGCGTTCCCCTGCCGGTATTCGCCGCCGCTCATGGAAGTGAAGCGAATGGTATCCTCGGGAGACTACGGCGCCATCTATGCGGTGTCCTGCACGAACAACGGACAATTTCCCGGCGGCTGGTTTGCGAGGCAGGCCATGGCCGGCGGGGGTGCGACGATGGATCACACAGTGCACGTTGCCGATGCCCTGCGCTGGATTACCGGAAAGGAGTTCACGAAGGTCTATTGCGAAAACGGTAATCTGCTGCGCGAAGGCATTGACACCGACGACATCGGCAGCCTTCACATGGAGATGGAAGGCGGAATTCAAGTTTCGCATATCGCGTCATGGAATCGCTCGAAAAGTTTTCCGACATGGGGTGACGTGACGCTTGAAATTGTCGCCGAAAAAGGTATCATCCGCGTGGACGCGTTCAATCAGAAGATCAACGTCTATAATGACGAGGCCGTGCGGGCGGAATGGGCCTACTGGGGCGGCAATCCCGATTTGGGACTTGTACGCGACTTCGTCGTGGCCTGTGACGAACGCCGCGAACCCGCTGTCACGGGTCTCGATGGCCTGCGCGCGGTCGAAGTGACCGTCGCGGCCTACAAGAGCGCGGCATCCAATCGCGTGGCCGCCGTGTGAGGCGGACAGGAGCACAGGAGATCGGATGATGAAACATATACAACGGGTTACGATTCCGCGGATGGCTGTCGAATACAAGGCCGAGGTCTACAAACAGGACTCGTTTTTCGCGCCGTTTGTCGCGGCCGGCAAACTGGTGGCGCTTGTCGCGGGGGCGGTCTTCGGCCTTTCGTCGCTGCTTTCCGGATTCCGAACCGAATTGTAACGCCCTTGCCCGAATATAAAGGAAATGGCCGGAAGAAATCGGATCTTCCGGCCCATTTCTCAGCGACCTCTTGCGCCATTGAGATCACAAAAAATGATGGCAGCCCGCTGGGCGCGGGGCATTGCCGGCGTCAGGCCAAGGCGGATTTTCCCGAGGATGCCTTGTCGCGGTGATCGCTTTCATACACCAGCAGCGGGTCTTCGTGATTGAGTATCACTCCGGGCGTGATGACGCATTCGCGCACGTCGTTGCGCGAGGGCACGTCGAACATGACGTCGAGCATGATTTCTTCCAGAATGGATCGCAATCCGCGGGCGCCGGTGTTCTTGGCAATGGCGACATCCGCGATGGCCTCGATGGTCTCATCCGGAAAACGAAGTTTGACCTTTTCGAGTTCGAGCAGTTTTTCGTACTGCTTGACAAGGGCGTTTTTGGGTTCGACCAGAATGCGGATCAGGTCGTTTCGATTGAGTTCGTGCAAGGTTGCCACCACCGGCAGACGTCCGATGAATTCGGGGATCAGACCGTATTTGATGAGATCTTCCGGTTCGACCTGCTCGAGCAGTTCGCCGATGTTGCGCTCGTTTTTCGGACGAATATCGGCGTTGAAACCGATTACGTTGGTGCGGGTCCGCCGTTCGATCACCTTGTCCAGTCCGTTGAACGCGCCCCCGCAGATAAAAAGGATGTTTTGGGTGTTGACCGAGATGCATTCCTGCTGCGGGTGCTTGCGGCCGCCCTGCGGGGGAACGTTGGCGACGGTGCCTTCGAGGATTTTGAGCAGCGCCTGTTGCACCCCTTCACCGGAAACATCGCGTGTAATCGAGGGACTGTCGCTCTTGCGGGCGATTTTGTCTATCTCGTCAATGTAGACGATGCCGGTCTCGGCGCGGGTCGGATCGAATTCCGACGCCTGCAAGAGTTTGAGAATGACATTTTCGACGTCGTCGCCCACATAGCCGGCCTCGGTCAGCGTGGTCGCGTCCACGATCGCGAACGGCACATCGAGCATCCGGGCCAGACTCTCCGCCAACAACGTCTTGCCGCAGCCCGAGGGGCCGATCAACATGAGATTCGACTTCTGAATCTCGACCCCGCCGATGACGCCCCCCGCCGCAATGCGCTTGTAATGATTGTGCACGGCCACCGAAAGAATGCGTTTTGCGTGTTCCTGACCGATCACATACTGATCGAGAAACGACTTAATCTCACCGGGCGTCGGCACCTTTACCGAACGCTTGACCTTGCGCTGGTTGCGTTCCTCGGCCACAATCTCCGAGCAGAGATTGACGCATTCGTCGCAGATGTTTACATCGGGACCCGCGATGAGCTTATTGACTTCGTCGTGGCGCTTGCCACAAAAAGAACATGCGGGAATCTCGTTGCGCCGATTTGGAGGCATTCGATTCTCCTTCTACCAATGGAACTATCGGTCATGGTATAGCACTTTTCGGCGTTTTTGTCAAGAGTTTTCTTTCCGCCGATTACCGTAACCGCCTATATTGTGCCAGCCGACGGGGTTGCCCGTCAAGAAAGATTCGGGCATCCACAATCTGCACGCTACGGGAAGTCGGCATCCTTGCCGACCGGTATTTACGCAAAGCCCCTCTGATTTTGCCGGTCAACCCGAAGTGGCGCGCGAGGACATGCGCCACTCCCAACCATCAAGAGCCTCGCGATCATGTCTCTTCTACTGAAACGCGGCCGGTACGGCATGAAACGCACACAGACGCATCTTACGTGCGGACCGCGGACAATCCCGCTTTCCATGAAATGGGATCCCCGCCGTGGGCGAGAAGTTGCATCAATTTGACACGTCCAGTTCGTTCCGCAAATACTGCTGCCTCAATCAGGCAACCGGCAAGGAGGAATGGCGCCATGACGGATTTCACGAATGGCAATGGACGCGTACCCACGCTTCATGTGGTGGGTGATTCAATTCCGCAGGCCTATTTTCGGGCCATGAAAGCCGTTTGGGAAAACGGTTTGGCCATCCGGACGGAATACGACCGCAAGGACAATTCCGGTTCGTATATTGATCCGCCGAGCCGCGATGCCCGCGTTTTGATTGAAGTGAAGGATCCGTTTGCGCAACCGCGTTTTCCTCCGATTTCGTTTTGCGAAATTGGCGTATATATCGCCGAAATCATGGGACTCAAGGATTACCGGGTCGTTCCGTTCGACAAGCTTCGCGAGGCGGTTCATGGGGAATTGTCGGCGCAGGAATGGCCGTACACCTATCATCAGCGACTTTTCGCGCATCCCTGCTCGGATGGTTCGACGCTTGATCAGATGGCCTTGGCGATCGAACGCGTTGTAAAGACCCCTCATTCCCGCCGGGCGGTTGCCTCGACCGCCGTGCCGACAGTGGACCCGTTTTTACGGGAGGATATCCCATGCCTTCGCGAGGTCCAATTGCGTTGCCCGGAAGACGCGGACGGACGTCTTGTATTGAATATGAACACGATGTGGCGATCCCGCGATCTCTACAAGGCATGGGGGGACAACGTCATTGCGATTACTTTCCTGCAGCAGACGATTGCGCGGACAATCGCGGCGGCTTCCGGGCGGGAGGTTCGCGTGGGCAGTTATGCGGACTACAGCGGCGCGCTTCACATCTACGGTCAGGATTTCGGCGCGGTCGGGGGCGACGCGGAGCGCGGCCTGCACAGTTTCTTCGAGACTTTCGACGAGGAGGCATTCATCGCGCGATCGCTGACCAGCGAGATGGCCCGCGACATGCTTGTGCTACCGCAACTTCAAAACCTGCTGACGGATCGTCAGCGGGAACAATGGGGATTTCCTCCTGAATCCATTGCGCTGCTCGAATCGCTGATTCGCGACATCGAAAACGGCGATTGCATGGTGTAGCGGCAGGCAATTGAAACAGTGGATGGTTCCAGACGGGGTTGTTGCGTTCAAGGGCGGTTGATATCGCGATTCAGACGTCGTTTGGGTGGCTTTTCGCGAAAACGATGTAGCGGCTGGCGAAAAAATTGAAGATGAGACCGGCCAGGATGCCCATAATCGAAGCGATCTGCGGAATGAGGGCGGGCCAGAGCGACAACGCGCCGAGCGTTACGCCGTAATTGACCACGGCGCCGACCGAGCTGGCCGCGATAAAGCCGAACATTTGCCGCCAAAACGGCCCGCGGCCGGCATAGGAAAACGTGAAGCGGCGGTTGAGCAGGAAATTCGTGATCATCGAAACAAGGATGGCCACGGCCACGGCCGCCTTGAGGGGAACCCCGGCCCATAACTCTACGGTGAGCACGGCCAGGTTGACGACCGTGCCGGAAAGACCGACCAGCCCGAATTGAACGAAATGCGACCAGTTGCCATAACGGTAGGTATAGAGCCGCCGGACGTGTTCGAGATAGCGCAATTGTTCCTTGAACGAAAGTTTGCTTTCACCGTGGGCGCGCTTGCTGAAATGGATGGGCACCTCGCAAACGTTTTTGCATCCGCACTTGATCAACAGTTCCAGGGCGATTTTGTATCCGACGGGATTCAGGGCGTCCGCCCGATCGAAGGTCTCGCGGCGTATCGCGAAAAATCCGCTCATCGGGTCCCGCACGGAGGTCAGCGGCAGGGCGAACCATGTCGCCACCCGGCTGTTTATCCAGCGAAACAGGCCCCATTGGTCGTCCGTCGAACCGCCGGGGACGTAACGCGAACCGAGCGCGAAATCATGGCCGGCATCGAGCGCCGCGATCATTTCCGGAATCTTTTCGGGCGGGTGGCTCAGGTCCGCATCCATCACAAGCAGCGTGTCGCCGCGCGCTTCGCGGAATCCGTCGAGCACCGCCGGACTGAGTCCACGATTCGCCGTCCGAACGACAACCCGGACCCAGGGTTTGTTCAGCGCGGCGACGGCCTCGACGATGCCGTCACGGCTGTCGTCGTCCATGAAAACGACTTCCAAATCAAGCGCGCAGGTCTCGCGAACGCGTTCGATACGCGCGATCAATTCCGGCACGTTGGCCGCTTCATGATACGTCGGCACGATGACGGAGAGAGTCATGGATATCCCTTGGCAGGCTGTGGTTTGAAGACTCTAGGCGGATCGACATGGAGGAAGCGGATAGGGCGGCGCGCATCATCTCTTGCCTTTCAGCCGTATCATTCACCCTTCATCCTTCTCGTCTTAGCGGTCGCGCCCGGATTCGGCCCTGAGCCTTTCGACAAACGGTGTTGAAACGGAACCGCCCGCGGCTTCGATACGGTGCAGTTCATGCCATGCCGCATTGTAATCCTTTGTATCGAATAACGCCACCATGAAGGGGCGCCATGCGCCAAGAAAAACAGGATCCGCCGCAAAGGCCTTTTCGAGACGGGCGCGGCACTCCGTAATTTTGTTCTCGATGAGATCCACAATGGCAAGGCATAGGTGGGAAAGCGCATATTGGGGATCCAATCGCGCGCATTCCTCGAACGTTTTTCTCGCTTCGTCGTTCCGGCCCGAACCGAGTTGTCCGAGACCTGAAAGAAACAGATCCATTGCCTTCCGGGTCGGGGCGGGATCGCCCTTTTCCGCAAGCACCTGGGCGAGCCGCCCATAACGTATGCCCAGATCCGGATTCAACTCGCCGGCACGCCGAAGCGGCGCGACCGCCGTATCGAAATCATGGGCATCGGCCAACGCCATGCCCCATTCTGAATAGGCGATCGCATAGCCGGGATCATGGCGCGTGGCCTTCTCGAAAGATTCCGCGGCGGCGCGCAACTGGTTGTTCTGGCGATAGCCATAACCGTCCAGCAAGGCCCGGATCGCCGCGGCGGGTCCGGATATCTCGTTGCCCGATTCGATGGCGCGCAAGAGATTTCCATAGATGTCGCGGGTAGGCGATCCGGCCGATCCGATGCCCGGAATGCGGTGGAGGGCCTGTCGCGCCGTGTCGCGATCGCCGTGTTCGGCCAGCGCCACGGCAAGATTGCCATATCCTTCCATGAAATCCTTCGGATCGGGCGGGCTTTTGCCGTCCACGACCGGCTTGCCGGTGGCCGTGATCGCGTAGGCCAGGACATGTTCGATACCCTGAAATTCCTTTACCCTGTACCGCAGATTTCGCGCGGCCAACAGCGCGTCGAGTTGTTTGTGTGGTCCCGAATCGAAATAGTCCAACACGACCACCATCCAGACCGTCCGCTCGCAAGGACGCGACGCGTCGCCGCAACCGTAACTATTCAGCAAAAAAGCCGCCTGATCCACAAGCGTTTCGATGGTTTCGGCGGAAGATACCGGATTGGCGCAGCCTCCCATGTTGAACAGCAACACGTCCTTCCAGATGGAAACTTGCACCAAAATCGGTTCGCCGGGCTTGGCCTCGTGTTTGAGAAATCGGCCCGCCGACAGCCAGTCGGTGCGCTGAGGTCCTGGAAAAAGCATTGCGGTCTGGCAGGCCATCAGGGCCGCACACGCAATCGTTCCCGTTGTGCGCATCCAATTCCGGGGCAGCGCCGCTATCGCGCCTCCGATCAGCACGTAAAGCCCCAGCGAACTATAGACCGTGTACCGGGGAAAAATGCACGGACGCCATGCAAGGCTTGCCGCATACAGGATGACCGGCGGAAGCAGCAGGAACAGGATAAACAACAGTGTTGTCCGGTCGCGCGGTATGCGCCTTGCGCCCCAGGCCAGCGCCGCGCCCGCGATCGCAAGCCATGCCAGATCGAACAACGGATGGAGCCGCGCCCATGCGCGCATTTGCGCGGAGGGGCGCATTTGGTAAGTCAGATGGATCGCATCGTCCGCAAAAACATCACCCAGGAATTCAAGAAATCCGGGCGTCTTTTGCCAGGAAGCCGTCTGTTCGGGCGACCAGAATTGGATCCCTGCGACGTATAGCAGGAGCGGCGCCACCATGATCGCATGCAAGCCGCACCATACGAACAGGCGGTTGATCGGCTGCCGGTGGGCGAGCAGGAGATAAACGCCTTCGGCAAACGGCGCCAGTAATCCGAAGGTATGGCTCCACATCAGCAGGATGTTCAGGAGCACATGCGCCGCCCACCAAGGCCACTGTCCCCCGCGCAAAATTCGAAGCAGGGTGTAGAGCGAAGCGGAGGCCAGCAACGCCACCAGTCCGTACATGTGGATTTCCTGTGAAAAATGCCGATGAATCGGAGACAATGCCACGAGGGCCGCCGCCAACAGCCCCGCAACCGGGCCAAAGGCCAGCGATCCAATCGCGTACATGACCGCAATCGTCGCAATGCCGAAAGCCACCGATGCCAGGCGCAGTCCGATCGGCAAAGGACTTATGAATCGGCCCCAAAGGTATTCGAAGGCGTCGTAAACGGGCATGGTCGCCGGGTCGAGTGTATGGTTGATGCGCAGAAATGCGGGCAGGCTTGGCGCGTCGAGATACTTCAGGCTCGTGTATTCGTCCCACCACACCGATTCCGCGCGAATGCCGTACAGGCGCAATGCCAGCCCGCCCAGCAGAATAATCGCCAGGATCAGGCCTGTGTATCTTCGGGACGTTTGTTCCATGTCGCCAAGATCCGTGTTTGCCGGACAGTATAGGATATTCGGGGGCGGACAACGAATTCGGCGGGCCGGGGATGCCTCGACTCGAATGCGACATTCAGTCCCCTTTCGTGCTCGCGCTCGTGCCCGTAATCGTGCTCGTAATCGTCATCCTAACGCGGCTCAGCCGCAAGGCCTCAATCAAGGATATGATTTCTTTGTCCGCAACTTCTGTGTCCCATGCACAGAAGTTGCGGACAAAGAAACTAAGGCTCTTCCGGTTTTGGCGATCTTCAGCCCCCCTTCGATAATAGGCGCCCTCTGTAGTAGGGTCATTGTGGCAACACCATGAGATTCGACACGGCAGGCATCCTCGTCGGGAATGGGCAGCTTCTGTAGCGGGGATGGATTCATCGCAAGACGCCGCGAGTATTCCATTTCCCCGGAGGGGAAAAACACGAATAGCCGCGGGTGATAACCCGCGGGACGGGATCGTGGAAGATGACCCTGAAAGGGTCGAACGTGAAAGGGTCCTCCGGTACCTAATTGTTCAACCCGTTCCGGGTTGACCGCTGGATGATCCGGTTCCGTGGGTTGACACCCACGGCTATTCACGTTTCGGCCCCTGCCGGGGCCGGGGGCCACCGTCAATCGGGGGCGTTGAAGGAATAGGGGACGTCTCACGTCATGAGGCCGGTCCGGACACGCCCGTTCAACCGGATCAGAAAAGATCGGAAAAAGCGGATGAGCCGAAACTAATCGAAGATCGCGGATCCAAGTTTTTGTTCCCAACAATCAAGGACCGATGACGGACAGACATCGGCTACCCGTTTGATCTTGTCTCGTTCGAATCAGTGGGATGCGAGCAGCGCACGAGCAAGACGAGGCGCACATACGGACCAAATAGGTTTTGAGATTTCCGGCACAACACCGGACGCAATCCCCCTGATCCCTATACGTGATACGTGGCGTGTTGATGCAGTGCGGCATTCAAGGTATTATGAATTGCGGAAGATAACCATGGATTCTAAAATCAAAATCGTGATCCTTGTATGTGTACTCGTTCTTGCGGCGGTGATTGACGAAACGGGGCATGCGGAAGAAGGCGACGCCGGAAAAGCGCCGATGGCGCTTTGGACGTTCGAGGAGCCGGTGGAAGCGCTTCAGTTCCATGGCGCACCGGATAAGACGGTTTGGACGGCCAAGACCGATCAGGCGATCGTGCGCCGCGGAGGCGTGCGGGGCTATGCGCTGGATTTGCGAGGCAATCACGCAATCCGGGCCGGCGCTTTCGATCGGTCCCGGATGTCCGCTCTTTCCATCATGGCATGGGTTCGCCCGTTGGACCTTACGGGTTTCCGCGAAATTTTCCGGCAGGAGAGCGACGACCGTGTGCTGTTTTCGTTTCAAGATAGCGGAAACATCCTGTCGCTGGGCTTGAATGTAAACGGTTATGTGGAATGCGACGCACGCATCGTTCCAAAACAGATCCTCGACGGCACATGGCATCACTGCGCCGGAACCTTCGACGGCCACACCATGCGCGTCTTTCTCGACGGGAAGGAAATCGGCGTCCTCGAACGGCCGGGATTGATCGCGTTGTCGCCCGGTTTGCCGGCGTTCATTGGTTCAATGGGCGGAACAAACGAGCATTTTCAGGGCGGCCTGGACGAGTTGCGCCTCTATGACGTCGCGCTGGGCGCGGAAGAAATCATGGGGCTTTTCCGTCAAGGGCTGGCGTCCATTTCGGAAAATTCCAAACGGCTGGACATTGCCGCCGGGAAACTCTACGTGGAGGCGCCGTCCTTTTCCGAAACCGTGGCCAACACGCGCAAGAACCTCCGTATGCGCGGTCCCGCGGCCGATCCGGACTTGACGGATGCGCTTGGGGCGAGATTGCGCGCCGCATTTCCGGACGAATGCGCCGCCTTTTTCGAGTGGACCGGCACAACCGCCGGCGCGCTTCTGTCCCAGGACGAATCGTCGAACGAAGCGCAGGCACGGCGGCTTATCGAACTCATGCTCGAATATAAACCGCTGACGGAATATCAGAAGCAAAAGCAGTCGCCGGAAGATCGCGCGAAATGGGACGAGGCGGAGCGTATCCGCGATCGGTTTGAACGGTTGTCGGCACAGGGCGAGTCGGCTCAAAGTTCCCCGGAATGGTTCGATCTGATGTTCGACGCCGGGCGTCGAATCGCATTTCGTCCCCGCGTGTACGAGCCCGTCGCACCCTATGTAAAACCCGAAACGCCCGAAACGCGAAACTTGACCGAAGACGAGGCCCGGGTCGCAATCGAAAGCGACTGGATGCACCAGGCCGATCAAAATCCGACACCGGAACGCATTCGCGATGAAATCCGTTGGGCGCGTGAAATGGCTGCGCATATCCAAGTGGACGTTTCCGAACCATTGGCCCGATTGGACATGCTGGCGAAAAAGATTCCGGGGAAAACCGCCACGGAACTTTGCGATTTATATCTGGCCGTGCGGATGGCAAAACGCGAAATCATGTTCAAGAATCCCGTGATCGATTTTTCGCGGCTGCTGCTGGTGGACATGCCCTATCCGCAGGGATCCGAATGGCAGCACGAGACGCGCCATCGTCTCGGTTACATGGCCGTGCCCGGCGCGCGGCTGATCATCCTCGATGGACTCCATCCGGCGGGAAATGTCACGCAACTGATGCCCCAACCGCCGTTGCATGGATCACTCTGGCGGCCCGACGTGTCTTTTGACGGCAAAAAAGTCCTGTTCTGTTTCAAACCGCACAATGAAAAGTCGTTTCACATTTATGAAATCAACTGCGACGGATCCGGCCTCGTGCAGTTGACCGATGGGGTCTACGATGACGTGGATCCGATCTATCTGCCGGACGGCCATATCATGTTTGCGACGACGCGCGGACATAATTACGTCCGGTGCATGCCACCCACCAATTCGTTCCAACTTGCACGGGCCGATGCGGACGGTGGGAACATTTATCTGGTTTCGTACAGCAACGAACCCGACTACCTGCCGTCCGTAATGGACGATGGGCGTGTCGTCTATACCCGTTGGGAGTACACGGACAAGCCCCTGTGGCGCGCGCAGAAATTGTGGACCACCCATCCCGACGGCACGCAGGTGGCCACGTTCTGGGGCAATCAGAGCGTCTGGCCGGATGTCATGAAAGACGCGCGCAATATTCCGGGCAGTCGCCGCGTGATGTTCACCGGCAGCGCCCATCACGATTGGTTTGCGGGGTCCGTGGGCATTATCGATCCCGACAAGGGCCTCAATTTTCCCAACGGATTGACCAAGGTCACCGCCGATGTCGAGTGGCCCGAGTGCTACAACGGCCCCGTCGATCCCGTCGAGTCGCCAAGTTACCACGTCTCAGGCAAGTATCCGGCATACTACTCGCCCTACCCGCTGAGCGAGCGTGATTTTCTTGTATCGGCGCAACGCGACGGAAAGTTCCGGCTCTATCTGATGGATGTGGACGGCAACCGCGAATTGATCTATGAGGGTGTCCACAACATTTTTCATGCGATGCCGCTCAAGCCGCGCGCGAAACCGCATGAGATCGTGGACCGCGTGGCGTGGCCGTCCCGCGGGGAGCGCGATAATCCCGCGCCGGGCGTGCTGTTCAGCAACGATGTCTACAAAAATGCGCCGGAAGAACTGCGCGGTAAGGCGCGGTATCTCCGCATCTGGCAGATAGACGCCAAAACGTACACCTACTGGCACAAGCGTCCGTACATCTCGACCGGCCCCGTGGTGTCCGCCGTGCAGTCCGAAGGCGTGAAACGCCTCATCGGCACCGTGCCCGTCGAAAGCGACGGATCCGTCTCATTTACGGCTCCGTCGGGGCAGGCTTTGCACTTTCAATTGCTGGACGGGCATTTTCGGGCCTTGCAGACGATGCGCAGTTTCGTCGGCGTGATGCCCGGCGAGAGCCGGGGGTGTCTGGGTTGCCATGAATCGCACAGCCGCGCACCGGGACTCGGTGAAAAATCCATCGCGGGCAGCGCGCCGCCGCGCGCGATTGAACCGCCGCCGTGGCCGGACACCACCGTCAGTTATGCGCGTTATGTCCGGCCCGTGCTGGACCGGTACTGCTCCCGCTGCCACGAGGGGGACGGCGAAGGCCGCAAGACCTTTGATATGACCGAACGGCCCAGTCCGCCGGTGTTTTCCGAACCGTACATGACGTTGATCGGGCGTCCGACGTGGGGTGCGCCGTATACGCCGCCGGAAAAGCCCGTGCCGGGCTTCGGCATCGCCGGGGTGCTCATGGTCGAAGCGTTCGATCAGCGCGATCCGAAGGCCTATGTGACGCCGAAACCCATGACGAGCCTTTCGTACAGGAGTCCGTTGATTGAAATGGTGTCCAGCGGGAAACACCATGGCGTCGTTGTGGATGAGACGAGTCGGCAACGGCTCATCGCGTGGGTGGATGCCATGTGCCCCTATCTCGGCGACGAGGAAGTACGGGCCATCCCCGATCCGGAATTCCAGGGCGTGGACTGGCTGGCCATCCGGCCCCGGATCGCAACGGCGCCCGTTGTCGTGCGTCCCGGTCCGGTGGATGAAGACGCCAAACCGCCCGCATGACCGTCGGCATGATGAAAACCCCGTGAGAAGACAACGATTGACGATTACGATAAGCCGGCACGATAAAGGAGGCTGCCCGTGAGTTTGATTATTGGATGTCTGGTATGTGGAATCGGCGGCGCGACGACGCCGCTCGTGGTGGTGTCGTTCAACTTGCGTTACGGCACGGCGCTCGATGGCGAAAACGCATGGCCGAAACGCCGGGAATTGATGGTCGAAACGATCCGGACAATGAATCCGGACATCATGGGAACGCAGGAATGCCTTGAGTTTCAGGCGCAATACCTCGCCGAGGCCATGCCGGAATATGCCTGGATCGGCGTGGGGCGCGAGACGGACGGCAAGGGTGAGATGAGCGCGCTGTTCTACCGGAAAGACGCGTTGACGGCTGAGGAATCGGGCCATTACTGGCTTTCCGAAACGCCCGAAGTGCACGGTTCCCGTTCGTGGAACACGAGTTGCACGCGCATGGTCACATGGGCGCGGTTTCGCCATGCCGGGACAGGGGCGGCTTTCCATGTGCTCAATACGCATTTCGATCACAGAAGCGAAGAGGCCCGCGTCCAATCGGCCCGGCTGATTGTCCAGCGCTTGTTATCGCTGCCGCGGGAAATGCCTGTCATTCTCACGGGCGATTTCAACGCCAACGCCGAAACATCCGCCGCATGGAAAATCCTCGTTGAGGGCGGATTCAAGGATGCGTGTCTCCTGGCCGGGGAACGTCTCGGTCCCGACGTGACGTTTGGCGGATTCAAAGCGCCGCCCGACGTAAAACAGCAGCGCATAGACTGGATTCTTGTCCGAAATGCCGGCAGTGTGCAGCGGTATGAAACCGTCACGTTCAACAAGGATGGGCGCTATCCTTCGGACCATTATCCCGTTTCCGCGGTCATACTCATTCCGGGGACGCCGTGAAACCGCCACAGACAGAAGATTTCCTGCCGCGCGGATTGACCGAAGCGGAAGCCCGGCGGCGTCTTCTCCAGGAAGGCCCCAACGAACTCTCCGCCTCGAAACCCCGCGGACTGGCGACGATCGCGTTCGAGGTGATCCGCGAACCGATGTTTCTGTTGCTGGTCGCATGCGGCGCGATCTATCTGGCGTTGGGCGATATCCGGGAAGCGATGATGCTGTTGGGGTTCGTGTTCGTTATCATGGGCATTACGTTCTACCAGGAACGCAAGACGGAACGAGCCTTGGAGGCCTTGCGCGATTTATCCAGTCCTCGCGCGCTGGTCGTTCGCGACGGCGTTGAAAAGCGCATCGCCGGGCGTGACGTGGTAAGGGGCGACATACTCGTGTTGTCCGAGGGCGATCGCGTGCCCGCCGACGCCGTCGTGCTTTCTTGCAGTTACATGTCGGTGGACGAATCCCTGCTGACGGGCGAATCCGTGCCGGTTCGCAAAGCGCCCTGGCACGAGGCCGCGAAACGGGAATCCGCCGGGACGGACCGGCCGGGCGGCGACGATCAGGCTCTTGTTTATTCCGGAACCTTGGTCGTGCAGGGCAAGGGGCTTGCCGAAGTTTGCGCAATCGGCATGCAGACGGAACTGGGCCGGATTGGCAAGGCGCTGCAATCGGTAACGGTCGAAAAGACCCGCCTGTCCGTCGAAGTCTCACAATTGGTTCGGAATGTGGCCATTCTTGCCGTTTCGTTTTGTGTGGCCGTGGTGTTGATTTATGGATTGACCCGGCAAGATTGGCTTCAAGGGTTTCTCGCCGGCATCACGCTGGCCATGGCGTTGATGCCGGAGGAATTTCCGGTCGTATTGACCATCTTCCTCGCGCTGGGCGCGTGGCGGATTTCCAAAAACAACGTGCTGACGCGGCGCGTGCCGGCGGTTGAAACCCTCGGTGCGGCGACGGCGCTCTGCGTGGACAAGACCGGCACGTTGACACAGAATTGCATGACGGTGCGGCGAATCCTGGCTAACGGCCGCGACTATACGGTGGATTATGCCTCCAAGGAGCCGCTGCCGGAAGCCTTTCACGAAATTGTCGAATACAGTATTTTGGCGTCCCAGATCGATCCGTTTGATCCGATGGAAAAGGCTTTCAAGCAATTGGGGGAACGGTACCTGCACGATACCGAGCATTTGCACGTGAATTGGGTGCTCGAGCAGGAATATCCCCTTTCGCGGGAACTGCTGGCCATGTCGCATGTCTGGCGCGCGCCGGACAGCGACGAATTCGCCACCGCCGCGAAGGGCGCGCCGGAAGCCATCGCTGATTTATGTCATTTCGACGAAGGGCAACAGGCCGCCATGACGGCGGATGTAAAAATACTGGCGCGCGACGGTCTGCGCGTGCTGGGCGTGGCCAAGGCCCATTTCCGGCGAAAGACCATGCCGGGCGAGCAGCACGATTTCGAGTTCGAATATCTCGGCCTGATTGGCTTTGAGGATCCCGTTCGGCCCGCCGTGCCCAATGCGGTCAGGGAATGCCATGCGGCGGGAATTCGCGTGATCATGATCACGGGGGATTATCCGGAAACCGCCCTGTGCATCGCGCGGCAGATTGGGCTTCATTCCGCCGACGAATGCATCACCGGCGCGGAATTGGACAACATGGACGATGCGGCCCTGCGGGAACGCATACGGACGGCCCATATTTTCGCGCGGGTTGTGCCGGAACAGAAACTGCGACTGGTCAATGCGCTCAAGGCCAACGGCGAAATCGTCGCTATGACGGGCGACGGCGTCAATGACGCCCCGGCCCTCAAATCGGCGGACATCGGCATCGCCATGGGCGGGCGCGGCACGGACGTCGCCCGCGAAGCGGCGGGACTGGTCCTGCTCGACGACGACTTTTCATCCATCGTGCAGGCGGTGCGGCTGGGCCGCCGAATCTTCGACAATTTGCGCAAGGCGATGGTCTACATCCTGGCGGTACACGTGCCTATTGCGGGACTTTCGCTCATTCCTGTTCTCTTCAAATGGCCGCTCGTGCTGTATCCCGTCCATATCGTCTTTCTCGAACTGATCATTGACCCGGCGTGTTCCATCGCCTTCGAGGCGGAACCGGAAGAGGAGGGCGTCATGCGGCGTCCGCCGCGCAATCCATCCGCGCTGTTGTTCGGGCGCGCCAGCGTCGTGTTGGGCCTCATGCAGGGAATCAGTGTGCTTGTCATCGTGCTGGCGGTCTTCGCCGCCGCCCGCTATCGCGGCCACAGCGCCGAGGATGCGCGAACCCTGACGTTTGCGACGCTCATCGTCGGCAATTTGGGCCTGATTCTGACCAATCGGTCATGGTCCCGCACTTTTTTCTCCATGTTTTCGGTGCGCAACAACGCCCTGTGGGGCGTAATCATCGGAGCGCCGCTGTTTCTGGGATTGGTGTTGTATGTGCCGTTTCTCCGCGAACTGTTTCACTTTACGCCGCTGCACCTTGTGGACATCGTTTTCGCGCTTGCGGCCGGCGCCGCCAGTATTTTATGGTTTGAAGGCATGAAGGTTCTCCGGCATTCGGCATGAACAAAACAGGCCAGGCAGTGGTTTCATGAGCAAGCGCCGCAAATTCAAAATCGGACAGCGTTCCCCGGACGAGATCAAACGGCTTCGCCGGCGTTTGCTCAGCGGCACGCTCGCCGAAATTCACCAAATCCGCGACGAATGGCACGGTGTCCATTACCGGTGGTGGATCATTACGCTGTCCGGCGTGCTGGCCTTGTTCGTGCTCTCGTATTTCTCCTACACCCAACTGGGCTGGTACGCGGACCAGCGCCCGCTGCCGACGGGCAGCGACTGGCTTCTCCGGCGCATTCCGGCGGTCAATGTGCTGCCCATCCTGTCGTGGGGCTGGTTTGCTCTGCACCTCTATGCGGCGGGCGCGGCCATCGCCTTCCATCCGCGCCGGATCCCGTTCCTGCTGTTCATGCTCAGCGTGTTCCTGTTCATCCGCACGGCGTTCGTGTTTCTTTCCCCCATTGGCCCGCCGGTCGAAATGATTGACATGGGCAAACTCGATTATCTGTTCTCGCGCCTGATGGGAACCTATACCTTCAAAAATGAATTCATCTTTTCCGGCCACACCTGCATCCCATTCCTTTTCTTCCTTTTTTTCGACACAAAAGGCCTCAAACTGCTCATGCTCTGCGGCTCGATCACCATGGCGATATGCGTCCTTCTCTCGCACAACCATTACACCGTGGACGTGATCGCCGCCTACCTTATCGGGTATTCCATCTACGTGCTGTCGGAAAATCTGTTCTACGGATTCATCCGTCCCCTGTTCCAAGTCTTCCCTTCCCAGGCGAGATATTGATGATGAACGTTTCCGCATGGCTCGAACGGCTGGACCATCCGCCTATTGAATTCAAACGAACCCTGCGCGCGGTCTATGGGTCGGACGAATCCGTCGTCGCGGCGCGCCTGCGCTTGCTGCGGCGGGTTTTGGGACGATTCCGGGAACGCTTCGGCGACGGGCCCGTACGCGTATTTCGCGCGCCGGGACGCATCAATTTGCGCGGCATGCACGTGGACACCCACGGCGGCTACCTCAACCTGATGACCCACCAGCGTGAAGTGCTGGCGGCCGTTCAGTCGCGGGCCGACGCGGATTCCGTTTTCGTCAACACCGATCCGCACTTCGAGGAAACCGTCATTCGGACCGGTGATGCGCGGGCCGGCGAGTCGTTCCGACGATCTTGGACGGAGTACATCCTCTCCCCCGGCGTCCGAAGGGAGGTCGAGGCGCGCCGCGGCCATTGGTCGCATTATCTGGCCGGCGCATGGCTCGGTATCCAGCATCGTTTCCCGGATGTGCTGCTATGCGGCATGAATGCCGCGATCGGGAGCGATTTGCCGCGGGGCGCTTCCTTGAGTTCGTCCGCGGCCCTTTGCGTGGCGGTATGCAGCGCCGTGCTTGCGCTGAACGGGAAGGAACTGGCCCCGCTCGAATTGATCCTCGCGGCGCGCGACGCGGAATGGTACACGGGATCCCGTTGTGGCCTGAGCGACCAGGCCGCGATTATCCTCGGTGGGCAAGGCGAACTAGTCAATTTGGCCCTGTTCGCGCCGGATCTGAACCTGGCGAGTCTCCGGCGCATGGCATTTCCGGAAACGCTGCGCATCCTGGTTGTCAACTCGTACACGGAACGCAGCCTGAGCGGCGCGGCGCTCGTGGCCTATACGCGCAATCGCTTCGCCTATTCGTTGGCGATGGAAATCCTCCGTCAGGAGATGCGGCGACAGGGATTCCCCGAACCTTTCGTCGCCGAAACGGACCGCTTGTCGCGCGTGACCCAAGAACGCATCCCAGACCTTCCGCGCATCCTATGCGCCATGCCGGACGCCCTTTCGCTGGCCGATTTGCGCGCGCGCTATGCCTTGCCGGGACTCGACGAAGCCTACCGGCAATACTTCGGAACCGTTCCCGAGGATCAAAGACCGGACATGATACACTTGCGCGGGCCGCTCCTTTTCGGCATCGCGGAATCCGAACGGGCGCGGCGCTTTGCGGACGCGCTGACGGACGGCGACTGGGGCGGCGCCGGACGACTGATGTCCATCGGGCACGATGGCGACCGGCTCCTCGATGCATCCGGACGGCCGTACCGGTTCGACGTATCCGACGGGACGCTGGCCGAAATGGCCGCCCAACACACGCCCATCGAAATGGCGCCCGGCGCCTACGGCGCGAGCGCGCCCGTGCTCGACGGTATCGTGGACGCCGCGATCGCCGCGGGCGCATTGGGATCATCGCTCACGGGCGCCGGCATGGCCGGGACCGTTCTGGCGCTCTGCCGAGCCGAAGACGAATCGCGGGTCGTGCAGGCCGTCCGCGATTGGCTGGGATCGGACGAATATGTAAAACGAGCCGGGAAGGAACTTGGAAAAGACCAACTGGACGACGCGGTTCACGTCAACGCCGCGCCTGCCGCCGCCGCCGAACTGCATGGCGAATAGCGAGCGATTCGGCGGCAGGCTCTAAAGATCTACGGCTTATCCAGTGGGCGATAGGGATGTTATGGACGAAAAAGGCCCAGGAAGCGGTTGGTTCCCTTCGCATTCTTCATCCCCGGCGAAAGCGGCTCTTTCGACAACACCACGATGGCCGTCGCGAGCACGAGGAGGGCGATGGGTGATGCGGCGGGAACGCTGTTGGGTGGAAGAACGTTCAGAATGTAGGGCCGGGTGTATTGGATGCTTTTCGCACCGTCATCGAACCGGCATTCGTAGACGCCGGCGTCTTCGGGAACGACCGGGCTCAGGGTGATCGTGCGGGTTGTCGCTCCCGTAACGCGGGGCGGGGCATCCACGATATCCGCGCCGTCCTTCTTCCATTGGTAATTCGATCCGTCCGGCGCCGTCAACGAGACGACCATGCCTTCCTCAATCCAACCGTTGGGGTGGGGCGTGATGGCGGTTGTGCGGGTCCGCGCGCGGAGATTGTCTTCGCGATGCGTGTCGAGCAATGCCTGTAGTTCGGCGGCCTGTTCGGGGTATAGCGAAGCGAGGTTGTTCGTTTCGCCGGGATCGTTTTCCACGTTATAAAGCGCTCTTGCGCCGGTCGAGAGGTTGTGAATCAATTTCATCGAACCCCGCCGGACGGTTTCGAGGTTGACCCACCGCGGCGCGGCGCCGCCCCGCGTGTAGGCAAAGACGGGGCCGTCTGGATCGCGCGTTCCGAACAGATCTTTCCCTTGCCACGCGGGCCGCGGCGGCAATCCGGCCAAGGCGGCCAGTGTGGGCAGCAGGTCAACAGTCGTCACGACGGAAGGGACGGTTGCAGGGGCCAACCCCGGCCCATTGACGATCAGCGGCACGCGAAAGACCGGCTCGTAGACGGTAAGGCCATGGCCCAAGTGGCCATGCTCGAACATGTGTTCTCCGTGGTCCGCCGTGACCACGAAGATCGTGTCCGGATGCGTTTGCGCAATGGACAGGATCAGCCGCATGACTTCCGTGTCCGTGAACCGGCAGTCGCCGTCGAAAAGGGTCCACACGGCGTCCTTCCCCGTGGCGGACAATTCGGCATAGGTACGTGCGGGTATCAGGCCCAGCGTGTAATCAATCTGATCGAACAGGTAACCGTAAAAATTCTCCGCGATGGTCTGTTCCGCCGGGAGCAGCCCCGGGTTGGGATAGCCGAAAAGCGCGCGGTAGACCTCCGGCGGCCAGAAGGGCAGATGCGGGTCCATGTAATGGATATACAGGAAAAACGGCTGCCCGGCGGTTTCAATGCGCGCGATGGCGTTGTTCGTCAACTCATCGGCGGGCAGGATGGGCGCCGAATCATCGTCATAGATGTCGAAGCCCTGGGCAAACCCATTGTCAAAGGTCAAGTGATTATTGCTCTGAATGCCAATTGTCGCATATCCGGCTTTGTTGAAAAAGGTGGCCATCGTTTCGATGGCGCTTGGCAGCGTGGATGTGCCTGTATAGACCTGATGCGCATCCACGTGCAGCGACGTAAACACCGAAGCCATAGCCGGACGCGTCCATGTGCAGGCCGTGGTTGCGTTGGTGAACCGCACCGAATGCGACGACCAATCGAGCAGGGCGGGCATGACGCCCTGCCCACCGCGTTCCGCGTCAAGCCGGTCGGCCCTCAACGCATCGAGCACAATCAGAACGATATTGGGCGGGGGGAAGGCCGTCGCCGCGGTGTCCATGGCCAAGAACAGCGCCGCTGAAAGCAGAAAATATTTGATCTTGCTGGTCAAAAAGTTGCTTCAAGCTCGACCGGTGGCACACCATCTTTGTCCCATCCGCGCTTTTCGTAATACAGCGAGAGCATTTTCTCGAACTCGTGTTCATCGAGTGTTTTCCCCGCGTTGGGGCCGGTCAGCACGGGGGCTTTGGTCACTTTGAACGGGAGCGAATCGGCCTTGCGGGTCGCACCCAGCCGGATGTTTATGCGCCGCGTGAGGTTGTAGACCCGATCGGACAGTTCGAGCAGTTCTTCGAGCGTCATCGTCTTGCCCGTGACATAGGTGTAAAACTTCTCGTAGTGGCGTTCGTTGAGGCCGAGTTCGATCCAAGGCAAGCGGCAGACGCCGAGCATGTCGAACAGCGGCCGAACGGCTTGGTGGTACATGACAAGGTCCACCTTTTGCTCGGCGGACCACGACGCGCCCTCCTCGATTTCCTTGGCGATGGTCCATGCGCGGGCGTGGTGCGCGCCGATGTCCGACGTGGCGTAGGCCAGCCCCATGGACGTGCCGACCCGGCTGTCGTAGGCTGACTGTTCGAGCCCTTTTACCTGGAGCAGGATCTTTTCCATTTCGGGCCACTGTTTGATGATGCGCCGCGATCCGTCCGCAAGGATATCGCCCACGCCCTCCCGATGGGCGATGCGGTGCATCAGGTCGAGGATGGCGTCGTCGTCGTTCCATGCGATGCCCTTGCCGTCGAGATCCGCCAGCGAGATGACGCCCTTTTCGTAGCCTTCGATGACGGCGCCGATGATGCTGCCCGTCGAGATGGTGTCCATGCCGAGTTCGTCGCACAATTTGTTGGCCGCCAAGACGGCGTCGAACCGCTCGACGCCGAGGTTCGATCCGAGCATGGCGCAGGATTCGTATTCGGGGCCTTCCGTGACGGTGCCGGCGTATTTGCCGTTCTTTACGAGACAGATGTTGCTGCAGCACATCGGGCACATGAAGCAGGCGCTGTCGCCGATCTTGTAATGTTCGAGCATGGTTTCGCCGTTGATCTTGTCGTGGGCGGCGAAGGTGGTCGCCTTGAAGTTGTACGTCGGCAGGATGCCCTTCGAGTTCGCGTATTCGATGACGTTCATCAGGCCCTGCTGCTGCCACAGCCGGAAATACTTGTGATCCGTCATGTATTTGACGGCCTTTTGCGTTTCCTCCACAAGTCCGTTCATGTCATGGACCGGCAGATCCTTCGTGCCGCGCACGACGATGGCCTTGAGGTTTTTCGATCCCATGATCGCGCCGATGCCTGTACGGCCCGCGTTGCGGCTCCAATCGGAATTGACGCAGGCGAATCGGACGCGGTTCTCGCCCGCGACCCCAATGACGGCGATATGAAGGTTGTGCGAGCCGAGCTTCTCCTTGATGATGCCCTCCGCTTCGAGGCAGGTTTTGCCCTTGAGCGCGGGCATGCGGATGATGCTGGTGTGTTCGTCGTCAATGAACAGGATCGAAAGTTCCGGCGCCGCGCCGGCAAGGGCGAGATAATCGTGGCCGGTCTGGCGCAGTTCGACGCCAAACCCGCCGCCAATGGACGAATCGCCGTAAAGGCCTGTTGCCGGAGAAATTGCGACAAATGAATTTTTACCGGACGACGGCACGTAGCAACCGGTCAACGGCCCGGCCGCCACAACCAGCAGATTCTCCGGACCAAGCGGGTCAATGTGGAAATCATGCGCCTTGAGGTTGTCCCAGACGAGTTTCGCGCCGAATCCGCGCCCGCCGACATAGCGCTCGATGAAATCCCCGGAAAGATCGCGGCGTTCGATGACGCCCGTGGTCAGATTGACGTGCAATCCCTTGAAAAAATAGCCGCCCTTGAGATTCATAACTGCTCCTTTCCAATTTCGGCGTATTGAAGCGTCTTCGTCTCGCCCTTTTCGACGAATTCAATTTCCTTCATCTGGGTGTAGCCCAGGACGTTGTTGAGGCGCTTGCTTTCGCCGAGGGCGTATTCGGGCACGAGCCGAATCGCGTTTTTGGGGCAATGCTTGACACATTCGGGATCGTCGTCGCATAGATCGCACTTGATCGGATATTCGCATTCGTCGTGCGCGTACATCGCGCCGAACGGGCACGATTCGACGCAATGAAAACACGAGATGCAGACGCCCGTATCGAGGCTCACCACGCCGTCCCTGCGGCTGATCGCGTCCACCGGGCACACTTCCTCACACGGCGGCTTTTTGCACTGGCTGCACACAATCGGCATCCGAACCACCGGATGTGGGTAGGTGATGAGCACGCGAATCGCGCTCTTCTTGGGGTTGTTGACGCCGAAATGCTTGATCGCGCACACCAGTTCGCACATCTTGCACCCGGAACATTCCGCGGGAATAACCGCCAGCTTTCGCGACATCCTCTGCCTCCGAGTAGCCCGACTTCACAAGGCAGGAGCCGGAATATTCCGAGTTCCACGCACTGCGAACGACTACGACTTCCGCGATTCCGGCGTGCGGCATCCACAAGCCACGCGCCGTCCATCGCAAACCCCCGGTATACTAAGGCCCGAGCAGCAAGGAATCAAGTGGAAAGCAGCGCCGCTGTGTATCGGCAAGCGGCCCCACCGTTATTTCAGTCTGTAAGGCGTTATGCGACCCAGTAGTTCCCCGATTTCGTCGCGGATATTGAGGAGTTCCGAAGCGTCCTGCGTATGCGCGTTCGGGGCCTTGGCGATTTCGTTTCGGACACGTTCGAGCAGGGCCTTGGCGGTTTGGCGGTCGGCACGGGGCATGCCTTTGGGCGGTTTCTTGGCGAAGGCTTGCAGCATATGGAGGTATTCGAAGTCCTCCATGCCGTTGCGGATGTCTTCCCAGCGCATGCTTGAACAGATCTTGTCGCGTCCGGGGTACACGATGAACGGATCGCCGGCCGGCAGGGGTTGGCGATCGGCAACGTAGATGCTGCCGCCGGTCGCGTCCATCCACGGCGACACGTCCACCGCCGCCGGGACGGGATCCCACGTCTTCCAATGCGCGTATCCCCAGTGCAGGAATCCTTTGAGGTCGAGCGACCACGAAAGCCAAAACAGGATGCGGTTGCGGATGAGCGGATAATCGAGGAATCGGTTGGGATACTCGCCCTGTGGATACAGGCAGACGTAACTCCACGTGGCCTCTTTGGGATTCTCTTTGCGGCCGGGTTTGATGTGCTGGATTTGCGGGACGCGGATGTCAATGAAGCCGTCAAGCCCTTCGTGCATGATCGCGTCCACGATGGGTACGCCGGGCAGCCACCCGCGCACCTTGCCCGCGCGTTCCGTCCATGATTTCTCGTTGACGGGGATCGGTTCGTCCGCGATGTGCTGAATGTATCGGCCCGCCCAACCCTTTTCCTTTAGGTGCGCCCAGACGCCCTTCAGAAAGGCCTCCATATACGGCTCGAATTCGGCCTCGGACAACGTGCCGGTGTCAAGCGGTTTGCCGTCCGATCCAACGATGTTGAAGCGCGACCAGACAAATTGACTTTCCCACCCGCCGCAGCGCCCCGCGACGTGGCCGCCCTCGATCCACGTGACGCCCGCCTTCTTGAACATTTCGACCCACCGGTCGAGCGCCGTGAAATCGAACGCAAACGCGCCGTCCGCCTGTTGCGTCATGCAGACGAGCATCGTGAAGGGCGTGAGGATCGTATCCTGCCGGTGGCGGCCCATGTCCTGCGCGACGCGATCGATCCACGTCCAGCAGGCGTCGGAAAAGAGCGGAATCCGGTAGTATTCGGCGAGATTGGCGGGGAAGAACCACTCCGTTTGATGCAGCGTCGGTTCGTCGGGCAGCGTGAATGCCCAAACGTGAATGGCAACGGGCACGTCAATGTGCTGCCCGTCGAGGTCTATGCCCAGCGTGCCGGTGTAGTCGCCGGGCGGCGTGTCTTTCGGGACCGTCACGGACACCCACAGCGGCTGCGTCCATTCGTCGCGGATGCGCACGACCGGTTGTTCGAGAAATCCGTCGGGAAAGAATCCCGGTGCGGCGCGCAGGAAGGTTTTCGGATCCTTGTTCGCGGGCGGGTTGTTATGGACGTAGGTATACCATATCCAATGCGCGCCGAGATTTGACTTGGCGATGATTGCGCCGTCCGGCCCTTGTAGATCCGGCAGCGAGAACGACGCCTTCGCGACTGTCAGACCCTTCGGGGTGCGCAGCAGAACCTGCGCGTCTTCGGTATCGTTTCGCGCTGCTTTCAACGCAATCGCTTGCGGCGCGTTTGCCGGCTTCACGGAATCCGGAAACGCCTTGTCCAGTGAATGTGTCGTCCACCAGTCAATGTTTTCCGCGCGCGCGGCGGCGGAACCTATCAGGACCGCGCACACCGTGCAACCCCATAAAAACGTCCCCATCGCATCCATGATCGCATCCTCTTCCGTTGAAACTTTTTAGTGCGTCCAATTCGCTCGCCATCATAATCGAAGGGGCCTGTACCCTTCGAATAGATATCGAAGGCGTGCCGGAAGCGGTTTGAAAACGCTTTCGGGGGGCTGATACGATAATCGGCGATGGGGATGGAGTTCCCCGTAATCGCCATGTGGCTGATAACTCCTGTCGAAAAAAGAGAAGGCGATAGGAGGTTGCAGCATGAGAGATACGACCGCGAGCGTCGAACTCCTGGGGCAAATCTGCGCGCAGTTTCATCTTCAGAATTTGACGCCGCAGCTCAATGCATGTTCCGAGACCCTCCGAAGCGGCGGGAGGGTGGAAGTCGCCGTGCTCGGGCAATTCAAGGCGGGGAAAAGTTCCTTCCTCAACACGATCATCGGAAGCGAAATCATGCCCGTGAATGTCCTGCCGGCCACCGCGGTAATTACGCGGATTGGGTACGGCCCTACGGATCGGGCCGTGGTCCATCGGTTATCCGGCGAAATCGAGGAAATTCCGTTGGCCGAACTGCCCGAATATGTTACCGAACAACGCAATCCGAGGAACGAAAAACGCGTGGCCTTGGTTGAGGTGGAACTGGCGTCGCTGGCGCCGTACCGCGGTATATGCTTCGTGGACACGCCGGGCCTTGGGAGCATCTTCGCCCACAACACGCAGGCGTCCATGGACTGGTTGCCGAAGGTGGGCGGGGCAATTGTGGCCATCAGTGCGAACCAGCCCTTGGGCGAACAGGATCTGCGACTGTTGGGTGAGGTGTTCAAGCATACCCCGGAGGTGGTGATCCTTCTTACGAAAGCCGATCTGGTTTCCGATCGCGAACGGAAAGCCGTCATCGAATTTACGCAATGGCAGATTGCCCAGAATACCGGGGGGCGTCAACTCCTCGTCCTTCCGTTCTCGAACCGGCCGGATTTTGAACGGTTTCAAAACGATGTACGCGAATACCTCCTCACGAACGTGGCGGGGCGCCATGAGGAGTTGTTCGTGAAAATCATGGGACACAAACTCTCCGCCCTGATCTCGGAATGCCGGGCCTATCTGATCCTGGCGCAGACGGCGGCCCAGTCCGCGGAAGCAGCCCGGTCCGAGTTGCGCGACATGATTCGGCGTGAACGGGAGGGCTTGGATTCGTTGGGAAAGGAGATTCACGTATTGACCCGGGATTTGAAAACGCGCGTACGCACGGCGGCCGGCGAGCGATTCCACGATCTTCACGGCGAATTGACCAAGCGGCTTTGCGCATCGCTGAAAAAAGCGATGGGCGCATGGACGGGCAGCCTTGCGAAAAGGACCCAGGCGTTTCAGGATTGGGCCGCAAGGGCCTTCGAGGAGGAATTGGGCCGCGTTTCGGAGCATGGAAAAGGATATCTCGAAGAATACCTAATCGAGGCGCAAGTCAGTTTTCATCGCACCGTGCGGGCTTTTCAAGACCGGTTGTCGAAGGAAATCGAGCGGGCGCTGGGCATCTCGTTCGAAAGCGCGCGGTTTCACGCCGAAATCGCGGCGCCCAGGAAGCCTGACGTGAAAATGGGCCAAGTCTTCGACAGCCATATCGATCTCCTCTGGTTCGCCATTCCCATGGGCCTTTTTCACCGGCTTTTCGAGCGTCATTTCCTTCGGCTTATCCCTTGGGAGGTGGAGAAGAATCTTTCGCGGCTGGCCAGCCAATGGGCGGACGCCGTAAACGCCTCGATAGATAGTCTCGCCCGGCAGTCCATGGAATCCATACAAAACGAACTGGCGACCATCGAAGGGCTGGTTTCGGGTGTGGGCGATCAGTGTAGCGCCATCGAAACGGCCCTTCGCCGGCTCGACGAATGTTCCGAATGCTTGGCGATTCCAAACGGAAGAGGAGACGCGGCCGCCCATTTCGGAAACTGTTAGTTCCGGAGGCCGGCGGTCCCGCTACCAGTACCGGGAATGCGGAAAGATGGCGAAGCAACCGATCGAAACAAGCCCGAACCACAAGCGGGTTATCGCTATCACGCTTAGAATGGTTGACGAGTTTCTGTGCGAATGCGAACTATGGGCACGGGGCCGCGAACTGCACTCGGTTCTCTATCGGGAGGAAAATTCGCTCACATCGGAACAGCGTGAGCAGATTTTCCATAAAGTGGAATCCCTTCGCTCTGTTTTGATGGAAATGCAACAGACACTCGGACTGAAGACCATGATAAAAGAACCCGCGCGCATCATTCGTGCGGCCTGTTTTGCCCTTTGGGAATCCCTGATCGAACTGCAGGGGAAGTATATCCGCGCGTATGGCGAACCCTCTGGGGAACTGGTGGCATATCTCGATCCGAAGAGCGAAGAGATTATCACCCTGCTCCAAGACATTTTGAAGATAGTCGAATCTGACAAGCCTTCCACGAAGAGTTCAGCATAGATGCATGGGCTGTTGTCATGGCTAACAAGAAGAAACTTCGCGCGCTGGACAGCGCCGAAAAGGAACGCCGCCGGGAAAATGCGCTTCGGCCCAATCCCTATCTTGGGTACAACCACAATGCATTGGCCTTGTATCTTTTGGAACGCGAAGCGTACGCCATTGCCGAGGCTGAACTGAGGCGGGCGGTCTGGCTCAATCCCCATGAACCGGTGTTCATGGCCAACTTGGCGTGGTGCCTTTTCAAACAGGGGCGTGATGAAGAGGCGTGGAAATGTCTGCGACAGGCTGTCGGAAAAAATAGCCATAACCCGCGGATAGACCAAATCGCTGCTTGGATGGGACTGTCCGGCGGCCGTATCAAGGAGGGCAGCGATGCGCCACAAGAATGAAAAACACACGGCCTACTTCGATGTGCTGGATGCGCTCGTGAAGACGGCGGAGTGCGCCCTGTGCGCGCTCGAATCCGTGTCCCTGAAGCGCTACTTCGACGGGCTGCTTTACGAGATGGTGAACGATCCGAAGGTCCGGAGCGAACTTGCCCACTCCAAGGGATATTGCCACCGACATGCTCATATGTTGCTCGACCAATCCGGCGCATTTGGAACGGCCCTCCTTTACCAGGATCAGATTGAGGCGTTTAGAAAATGCCTGGAAGGTTTTTCTGTGGCAAGGTCGAGGTACGTCGCCGGAAGGGGGGAACGTTCCTGGAGCACCCATGCCGGGTGTCCGGCGTGCCGCATTCAGGACGAATCGCGAAAACGGAACCTATCCGTTCTTTGCAAGTGGATCGCGGATCCCGACATGCGCGCCGCTTTCCAAAAAAGCGCCGGTTTTTGCGTGCCCCATTTCTTCGTTGCGGTCGAATTTTTAAAAAGACCGGAGGATTGCGAGTTCGTTGTTCAGGTCCACCGCGAAAAATATGCTGATCTTGCACGGGAGTTGGCGGAATTCGAACGAAAGCACAACTACCAATTTTCCGGAGAGATCATGGGCAAAGAATGCGATTCGTGGCAGCGCGCGGTGAAGATGATTGTGGGATCGCGAGGCCTGTTTTAGATTGCCGTGAATTTGCTCTTACGGCCCGGCGTGGCATACAATAGAATACATGGGGATGGAGTTCCCCATAATTGCCAAGTGGCTGATGACTCCTATCGTGTCGAAGGATGCGGTAGGAGTTTCGTGTAAGGAAACCCCCGCCCAAAGGGATGGTCCCTATCCTTCCAATCGCGTCAGTTCATACGAGGAACTGATGAATGGAGGTTTTTTATGGAATCGGCATTTGCGGTAGCGGCGTTATGGATGGGGCTGGCGGTCGCCGCCACTTCGCTTTCGAATCATTTGCGGATATCGGTCGCGTTGATTGAAATCTGCATCGGGATCGCGGCGGGATTCGTGGCCGATCGGTATTTCGGCGCAGGCAGCCTTGGCGGCGACCTGCCCTGGCTTCGTTTTCTGGCGGGCACGGGCGCGGTGCTCCTCACGTTTCTGGCTGGGGCGGAGCTTGAACCCGCCGTGCTTCGTAAAAAATGGAAAGAGGTGTCGATCGTCGGCCTGATTGGGTTCGTGGCGCCGTTCGTTGGCTGCGCAGCCGTGGCGCACTTTGTCCTGGGATGGGATGTTCGGGCGAGCGGGCTCGCGGGAGTCGCCTTGTCCACGACCTCCATGGCGGTTGTATACGCGGTCATGCTCGAAACGGGCTTCAATCAAACCGATTTCGGCAAGGGTATTCTCGGCGCGGGCTGCTTGGAAGTGCCTTGCCGTTCGGACAGGTTTACCGAGACAATCGAACCGTTGCGCGTGTCTGGACAGGACATTGTTTCCGCTTTCTCCGGGAACTCGCATCATCAGAACCTCCTCGATGATACCCGATGCCGGGTGGCAGCCGCCAATCGGACGCGCGCTACGGTTTCTTCTCTTCTTTCTTGTCGTCCTTCTTCTTGTCGACCACGCCGTCGGGACAGCGAATCTCGATAGTCTCAAGGCACTTGACACTACGCCCGACCCATTTGTCGCCGGGCAGGATCAGACGGAATTTGCCTTCAAGGGGCGGCAGAGGTTCCGCGTTCTTGTCGATGGCGATCATGACGCGCTTGCCTTCGGTCGTCATGGTGAGCTCCGTCCAGGAAGCCAGCGTCTGATAGCCGTCCGTTCCGCGGAACAGGACGTACATGTTTTCGCGGCGATACTCGCTCGCGGCTTCGGCGGCTTTGGCCTTCTTGAACAGTTCGCTCAAGCGGACACCCGAATAGTCGAAGATGCCGATGAACCCCGAAGAGTGTCCTACGCAAATCAACTCCTCTTCGATGTCGACGGGCATTTTACGCAGATCCGCCACGGACAGAGGGATCTTCGTGCCGTCCAAGTCGACGATTGTCAGCGTTTCCGAGGAGCGCGCAGGGCCTTCAGCCCACGCTCCCGCCGCACTTATCACACTTGCCGCCAATATACACACACTCCATTTCAGACAAGACATCATACTCGCTCCTGTTTGTTGTTGTCAGCACGGCTTGCTGTGAAAACCAAGGGGACTCAAGGGACAACGGTCACGGTGGCGGGATCGGTCGGTTCGGTAGGGCCGCCCTTGCCGAGCTTGTCGGCCAGATTGCTTGTACAGGGGTAGGTGTTCGGGTCCGGTGTGGTCGAGTTGGGATCGTGAGCGATATAGCGAATCCATTCGGCATGGGCATCGAGATAGAGGCAGTTCATGCCGCCCGGGACGTGGTTGAACTGGTTCCCCGTCCCGCTTGGATTCTGACATACCATGTCCCAGATGACCGGGATCGTGCTTTGCGCCATGGCGGTAGCCGCGGGATTGTTGATGTCCGTGACGAAGAAACGTTCGACGCCTTCACGCAAACGATAAAGGCGCGTCGTTTCCTGTGTTTGCGTGTCGATATACTCGATATCGGTGGTCACGAAGTTTTCCGGCAAGACTTTCTTGCTATCGCGGGCATCCTTCGATGCGTTCTTCTGGATGCCCCAATCGTCGTCGGAACGTGTCGCCCACCCAATGTACATGTATGAATAATCGCGGAACTGCTGCGGCAGTTCCTTGAAGCGAAGGTCTCTCAGTTGGTCGATGATGCCCTTGATTCGCCCCGCCTGGGGATCGGACGGACAGAAGATGATGTTGTAGTCCGACATGTATTCCGGATAGACGGCAGGCCCCCAAAAGAATGTATGCATGGGTACGGGGTCCGCGCCGTCGGCGGGGTAGTAGCCCGGATACTGGGGCGGAAAATTCTGGGCGCCGGCCTCGTTTGCATACATCTTGAATACCAGGCCGAGCTGTTTCAGGTTATTCTGGCACGAAGAACGCCGTGCTGCTTCGCGCGCGCGCGCCAGTGCCGGCAGCAGGATGGCCGCCAGTATGCCGATGATTGCAATAACGACGAGCAGTTCTATGAGCGTAAAGCCATTCCTTCGCGTCAACATTATGCAGTCCCTCCCTGTGTTTATGGATCGTTGTGTTGGATGCGAGCCTATTCGATATGCACCGCGAAACATAACGATAGCATACCACGTCTTTTTTCGAATGTAAAGTTTCCGTAATTACTCCTGCCCGATTGGATCTTTCCGCTTCTCGATAAGGGCGATTTCCCCGATAATCATCCGTTTGTCCACGGCCTTGCACATGTCGTACACGGTCAACAGCGCGACGCTTACGGCCGTCAAGGCTTCCATCTCGACGCCGGTCTTGTCCGTCGCGACGGCTTCGCTCTCGACGGCGACTCCGTCCGATTCGAGCATGGCATGGACACGGACACTGCCGATATTGACCGTGTGGCAAAGCGGAATCAGGTCGCAGGTGCGTTTCGCGGCCTGGATGCCGGCGATCTCGGCGATGGCGAGCACATCGCCTTTCTTGATGTGGTTCTCTCGGACGAGGGTTATTGTCTCCGGCAATAAATGAATGCGGCCGTGTGCCCTCGCAACACGGCGCTGCACGGGTTTCCCGCTCACATCCACCATCCGCGCGCGGCCTTCGTTATCGAGATGGGACAACTTTTTCACCTTCATCCTCCTATGCTGTTAAAATGGCCACGGCTCGTCTGGCCGCACAAGGGTTTCTCCGCCACGGCGCGCAGAATGGCCTCGCGCGCGCCCAGTTCGCGGACGCCGAATTGGATGTCGTTGAAGAGGCACGGGCGGATCATGCCGTCGCATGACAACCGCAGGCGATTGCAGCGCGCGCAATCCCCGCCGCTTCCGCCGATCACGACCGAGAAATCCCCAATTTCGAGATTCATCCGCCGGATATAGCGCACCTCCAGCCCCTCCTGCCGGGCATAGGCCGCGACACCGCGCGCATCGGGTTCGTCGGGTGAGTCCTGAACGACGCAATTGAGCTTGATGGGGGCCAGCCCGGCCTCGCGGGCCGCGCGGATGCCTTCGAGAACACGGTGTACGTCGCCGCCGCGCGTAATGGCCGCGTAACGGGCCGGATCGACCGTGTCGAGACTGACGTTCACGCGGTGAAGACCAGCTTCGACAAGTGGGCGCGCGAATTCGGCCAGGCGCGTGCCGTTGCTAGTCATGGCGAAGTCCGCGATGCCTTCCATGCGGCTCAGCATTTCAATCAACGCGACGATGCCGCGCCGGACGAGCGGTTCGCCGCCCGTCACGCGGACCTTGGTGATGCCCAGTTCCACGGCGGTCCGGGCCACTTCGGCGATCTCCTCGAAGCGAAGCATGCATTCGTGTCCGATGGGAGGGACGCCCTCGGGCGGCATGCAGTAGGTGCAACGCAAGTTGCATTTGTCCGTTACGGAGATCCGGAGATAGTCGATCTTCCTATTGAATCGGTCGAACACGGACCAACGTTCCTTCCTGCATGACGGTTGTTCCAATGGGCAACACGATCAATCCATCGGCATCGCACAAGGCATTGATATGGGCCGAGCCGTGATATGCGCCGGCTTCGACGCGTCCATCCGGCGTGAGCTTGACGGGCAGCCATGTTTCGCGGTCCGTTCCTTTCGTCTTGATGGGCGATGCCAGCGGCAACATCGAATGAAACGGGTGAAAATCATACCCCATAATCTTGTAGAGAAAAGGCTTCACAAGGATCTCGAACTGGATGAATGTCGAGACGGGATTGCCGGGCAGTCCGAAGCAATAGATGTCCGGAGAGACGCCAAAGGTGGTCGGTTTGCCCGGTTTTATTGCGATGGAATCGAAAAGGATTTCGACGCCGTTTTCCGTCATGATGTCCGGCACGAGATCGAAGTCCCCTTTTGACACGCCGCCGGAGAGCAGGATTACATCGTTTTCCGCTATGGCCCGTTTGAGCGCACTATCAATCGCGGGTTTTGTGTCGCGCGCAATCCCGTAGTACGTTGGAAGCGTGTCCGCGGTAAGCGCCTGCGCGTACAGTTGATGGCTGTTGCTCGTGCGAATCTGCGAAGGTCCGGGGTACTCGGTGGGCTCGACCAGTTCGTCGCCGGTGGCAATGATCCCTACGCGCGCCTTGCGGTAAACGCGCGGGTACGTACAACCCACGGTGGCGAGGACCGCCACATGTTGTGCGGCGATCCGCGATCCGTGCAGCAGCACCGCATCACCCTCGCGGATGTCTTCGCTCTTTCGACAGATGTTGTCTCGTGTCGACGCGCCATTGAAGCGGACAACGTTCTCGCGCACCTGTTCGGTGTACTCGATCATAATGACACAATCCGCGCCCTCAGGGAGCATCGCACCGGTTGTCTGGACCGATAGCACGACAGGCGGGTCTGCATCGTAGGTGCGAATGAGCGGCGCGGAAGCCGAGTTGGGCGATCCCAGCGAATTGAAGGCGACGCCCGCCGGAATCGAGACGGCTATCACAACGGTTCCGCCCGACGGAATCAGGTCGAAGGAATAGGCCGCGTCCATGCCGGTGAAATGGTCCACCGAGGCATTGTCCACGACAATATCCGTGGCGTCGAAATCCATGACGGATTCGCTGAAGGTGGCCGTTACCGGAATAGGGGCTGCATTCGTTGGATTGGGCGCTATCGTGGCCAGAACAACCGTCGGGCTGGGCGATTCAAAGGTGATGCCGAGGGATCCCGGCGTATTGGGATTGCCGGCTGTATCCGTGGCGGCGCCTGCTTCCACCGTCGCCGTAACCGGTCCATTCGACATGGGATACAGATTGAACGAGTAGCTGTCGCCCGCGCCGACAAAGTCGCCGACAATGGCATTGGACACTCCCACATCCGAAGCGTCGAATCCAAGGACGGATTCGCTGAACAGCGCCGTCACCGGAATGGGTGTCGTGCCGGTGGGGTCTGAGGCAGTCGTTTGCAGCAGCACGGTGGGCGGCGTATTGTCTATCGTTACGGTATCGCTTGGACCCGCATTCGGAGCCTCGTTCCCATCGGCATCCAACGCCGTTCCTGCCGCGATGGAAATACCTAATGCGCCATCGCCGGAGATCCCCGAAATCGTTACTATCCGCTGGACTGCTCCGCTCCCGGAAATGCCGATGGTTCCCGATGCGGTGCCTTCGATATTCAGAACTACATCGTCTGGAATCAGGCTGATGCTCGTCGCATCCGTATAGATAAGAACAAACTCCACCGGCCCGATATTTGTTATGGGAATCGAAGGTCCGACGATGGATATGCGGGGGCCCACATATTCGTAGGCGCCCATGTCGAACTCGGAACCTTGAGGACGCACGACCCCCGCGAGGTCCGTCAGGGGGGCGTTTGCGGCGGTCCCCGCGTCAATGCACGGCGATACAGCCCGGAGCCTGAAATCTCCCGCTGCGGGATTCCGCAAGGCGGGATCCGCATCGAGATTGCCTTGGCCGGGCCATCCGCCTTGGATATCCGAATAGTCTGCCGTGGCGATCCCGCCGTTGTCCACGGCGATTTCCCCGTTGCCGTCGTTCCACAGGATGCAGTTTACTATCGCGCCCGTTGAACCGGTGCGGGTAAAGATGCCGCCGCACGTGTCCGCCGTATTGCCATACACGGTGCAATTGGTGAAAGACTGAATGCCGCCTCCTTCATTGTAGGCCGCCCCGCCTGCCGTTCCGGAGATGTTGCCCGAAAAAAGGCAGTTCACAAGCGAGGGAGCGCAGTTTCCCCCGTTGTAAATGCCGCCGCCTTTTACTGAAGAGGCATTGGCGGTGAACCGGCATGCCGAAAAAGATTGTGTCCCCGCACTGTTGTAGGCCCCTCCGCCGGCATTTTGGGCGGTGTTGGCCTGCCAAGTGCAATTGGCTGCCACCAAAATCCCTCCGGTGGTATAAATGCCTCCGCCGTCCATGCCGGCGGTGTTGGACTCGAACGTGGTTGAAGTGATGGTGGGGCCTGCGCCGTTGTTGTACACACCGCCGCCCGACCCGGTCGCGTTGTTGAACCCCAAATAACAGGAAATCAACCGGGGGCCGCCTCCCTCATTATAAACGCCGCCGCCATCGCGCGCCGTATTGTACAGGAACGTGCAGTTGGTCAGGCGATGGGAGGCGGCCTTATTGTAAATGCCCCCGCCCATTTCCGATGCCTGATTGTTGAAAAATACCGTGTTTTCTACAATCGCCGAAGCGCCGAGACAATTGTGCATGGCGCCGCCCAAGAGGCCGTAGTTGCCATAGAAGCGGCAGTTGGCCACGGAAACTCCGCCGCCATGATTGTACATGCCGCCGCCATATCCCAGACTTTCCTCTCCGTCCGCACGCCCGCCGGTAATCGAAAACCCGTCAAGGGTGGCGCGATTGTTTCCCTCGATAACATGATAGGCCGGAATACCGGGGCCGCGGCCGTTTGAACCGTCAATAATGGTCGTGCGCACTGCCCAGTCGCGCTGGTTGCGTTCCGTCTCCGTTCCCGCGAATCCCCCGTACAGATACACGCGGCGCTGGGTTATCATCAGGCTACCGTTCGGACTGGGACGGGTTTCGTCATAGATCCCTTCGGCCACCCAGATTTCGTCGTCCCGTGCCGCCAAATCCAGCGCGGGTTGGATGGTTTGAAAAGCCGTGGCCCAACTCAAGCCATCTTCCGTTCCGGACAAATTATCCCTGTCAACGTACCATACCCCTGAAATAGCAGGAAGGGAACAGAGCATTGTCAGCACGAAAAAACGGTCTTTTTCATAATTCGTAGATCCTCCCTGGCGCACTACCCCGCTTTGTTTTCATTTAATTAAACTTCCCTCACATTTGAATTTTACACTTATCATAGAAAAAAGTCAAAAAGTTTTTTTTGTATTATTAACTTGAGAGTACCATGTTCTCGAAGTTGGGAATGTAACGCCGATTTCCAAATCGGCTTGTTGAAACGCGACATGCCGATTTGGAAATCGGCGCTACAAAGCAGCCATTTTCAATTTCAACACAAGATCTCGTTGCCTGATCCGACATGAAATTGCCCGGAAATGCCAATCTTCCTGGAAATTCTCATCCTTATTGTCTCGAATCCGCTGAAAGACCGCGTTGGCGAATAGGTGTTCCTTGTCTGAAAGGGGGCCGATCCCGTATAAGGGTTCAGGCCTATTGGAGGAAACGGGCGATGGGACGCGTGAAGGCGTTTTACGGGACCGTGGCGGTTCTGGGCGGCTTTGTATTGATTACTTACTGGGGCATGATGGTTGTTTGGGGCAGCGGGTCCTGGCTGCATGGGACGCGCAGTCTTCGTCTCGGCCCCATTTATGTGCCGATGTTGCTGTTGGGGCTGGCGACGTTGATTGTCCTGCCGGCTTTCCTGTTGAGCGTGTGCAGGATCATGCAGACTCGCGGCCGTTTCCCTCGATGGACCGGGCTTCCGGGCGCCAGTTGCGCGATGGCGTGGCAGGCGTTGTTGCTTGCGGCGCTGGTGCTGGTTTTCGACACGCCATGGTCCGGTTTGTTTCGCACGGATTGGGCCGGGGTTTTTCGCAATGCGGGCAAGCCGGCGGTTCTCGAATTGGGCGACGACCACCTGAATTATCCTGAGCTACCGCTTCAGCCCGTGGATTATTATGCGTGGTCCGTTTACGATCTCGACGGACGGGAAGTGCCGATGGCGTCGTTCCGCGGCAAAACGCTTTTCCTGAATTTCTGGGCGACGTGGTGCATGCCGTGCCGTTCCGAAATGCCCAGCGTGCAGCGTCTTTACGACGCGGCGAAGGATAAGGGCGTGGCGTTTGCGTTTGTTTCGCGGGAAGAGGCGGAGACTGTCCGCACGTTTATGAAAGCGGAAGGGTACACGCTGCCGGTGTATCTGGCGAAAGAACGCCCCCCGGCGTTCATGGCCATTACCGGGATCCCCGCAACGATGATCTTTGCCCCCGACGGCCAACTGGCATTTCGCCACACGGGCGCCGCGGCGTGGGACACACCCAAGACTCTTGAGTTTCTCGCGAAACTAACCGGCGTTCCGTGAAATGGACAGTCCCGTGAATGAAACGAAACCGCTTGGCGGGGGTGATATCCGGCGATTGCGCGCCGATTTTCCGCTGCTGACCGATTCCGGCGTTCCGGTCATCTATCTGGACAATGCTGCGACGACCCAGAAGCCGCGCGCCGTCATTGATGCGCTTACCCGGTTCTATGCGCTACAGAACGCGCCGGTTCATCGCGGCATTTACCGGCTTGGCGATCAGGCCTCGGCCTTGTATGAACAGGCGCGGAGCCGGGTGTCGCGGTTCATTGGAGCCGGAAGCAGCAGCGAGATCGTGTTCACGCGCGGAACGACGGAAAGCATCAATCTCGTTGCGCAGACCTTCGGACGTCGGAGACTCGGGCCCGGGGATGAAATTCTCGTGACCGAAATGGAACACCATGCAAATATCGTCCCTTGGCAAATCGTCTGCCGGGAACATGGCGCGATCCTGCGATGGATACCCGCGGGCCGGGCGTGCGAAGTGCGGGCCGATGAATTGGCGCGGCGCCTGGGTCCGCGCACTCGCCTGCTGGCCGTCGTCCATGTTTCCAATGTGACCGGAACCGTCAATCCCATCGGCTCCCTCATCGAAATCGCCCATGCGAAAGGGGTTCCCGTGTTGGTGGACGGCGCCCAAGCGGCCGGCCATTTGCCGGTTGATGTGACCGCGCTGGGCTGCGATTTCTATGCGTTTTCCGGCCACAAGATGCTGGGGCCGATGGGCGTCGGGATCCTGTACGGACGTGGGGATCTGTTGCGAGACATGCCCCCGTGGCAGGGGGGCGGCGGCGCGATTGCGCACGTTGGCCGCGATTCGTCCACCTTCCGCGAACCGCCGGCGAAATTCGAGGCCGGCACGCCGCCCGTGGCGGAGGCCATCGCCTTGGCCGAGGCCATCGAATACATCGAACGGGCCGGGCGCGCGCGCCTCGCGGCCTATGAGCAATCCCTGATTCATCAGGTCGAGCGCGGTCTGAAAGCCATTCCGGGCGTCCGGATTCATGGCGATCCCGCCGAACGGGCCGCGGCGGTTTCTTTCTCTTTGGAGGGTGTGCATCCGCATGACGTCAGCCAGATGCTCGATGAAGACGGTATCGCCGTGCGCGCGGGCAATCTGTGCGCACAGCCGTTGATGGATGCGCTGGGCGTTCCAGGAGTCGTTCGAATAGCGCCCGCCTTTTACAACACACCGGAAGAAATTGACTTGACGATGCAAGCGCTGGACCGCGTGCGCGGGATTTTTCGATGAACCTATACGACCAAGTCCTGCTCGACCATAACCGGAATCCGCGGAATTTCCGCCCCATGCCCGGCGCCACGCATTCCGGCGAGGCGGATAATCCGCTGTGCGGCGATCGTATCGCCGTTTTTCTGCGCGTCGAGGACGGCGTCGTGGCCGAGGCAAGTTTTCAGGGCAAGGCGTGCGCCGTGGCCACGGCATCGGCCTCGCTCATGACCGTCGCCGTGCAGGGGGAGGTTGTGGAGGAAGCGAAAAAAATGTGTCTTTCCGTGAAGGCTTTTCTCAATGACCGGGCGGAACCGGCGCCGACCGCTTCCCTTGCCATGCTTGAACGGGTCCGCGATTATCCTGTTCGCATCGGATGTGCCGAATTGCCGTGGACAGCGGTTGCCGCCGCGTTGGCGACGGGGGACCGACAGCCCTAAAGCGGATCGATTGGCAATTCGGGGCAATCTTTTTCATCAGATGGTATTGACAATATGAGAAATCAGCGATATAGTAGTCGCGACAAGTGATAGCTTGTGCAGTTTGGCGGCGAATAGAGAAGTTTGCGCGTCGGTAAATGCGACAAAAACATGAGAAAGGAGATCGTTGGGGACGTTTACCCAAGCAGGTGATGGCCGAAGTGTAAGGGCAGTTTTCCGAACTACTGGCGAAGTCCAACACAAAGGGTTGTCACATGAAAAAGCAAGGTTTTACGCTCATCGAATTGCTGGTTGTCATCGCCATCATTGGCATCTTGGCGGCAATACTGTTGCCCGCGCTTGCCCGAGCCCGTGAATCAGCACGCCGTTCGAGTTGCCAGAACAACCTGAAACAGCTTGGCGTGGTGTACAAGATGTACGCGAACGAAAACCGCGCCCAGAAATTTCCCATGATGGCCGCCCGGTTGTCGTATCAGGTCCAGAATGCGGAGGTCATCTACAGTTCGTACAACGAATGCGGATACAACAATCCGTATCTGCCGCCGACGGCGGGCGGCGACGCGGAATTCGTGCCGGACGGGAAGTCCATTTATCCCGAATACCTGACGGACGTGAACATCCTGATTTGTCCGTCGGATTCCCAGGCGAAAAAGGCCCAGCAGTACTGGTTTATCAACGGCAAGGTGGATCCGTGCGCGATTACGGCCGAATCGTACATGTACGTGAATTGGGCCCTGACAGGACGCGACGGCGAAGGATATTTGAAATCCGGCGCGGATCCCAATCCGGGCAATATGCCCTTGGGCGTGGCGGCGATTGGCACGTATCTGGATCTTGGCTTCATCACCAAGGTCAACACGCTTCTCACGCAGCAGTCGGCCATCGATCCCCCCGGCTCGCAAAACCTGTATGACACCGACTTCAAGTTCACGAACCAGGACGGAAAAGAAATCACCATCTATCAGATGCGGGAGGGTATCGAGCGGTTTTTCATCACCGACATCAACAATCCCGGCGCAACGACGCGCGCGCAAAGCGTCATTCCCATCGAATGGGATCTTGCCAGCACGACCGCCGATGAGTTCAACCACGTGCCCGGCGGATCAAACGTCATGTTTCTGGACGGACACGTCGAGTTCATCAAGTATCCGGGCGAATTTCCGATTACGCAGGCCTTTGCCGTCATGACGTCCATGTTCTAGCGTCGTGAGTCGCCGATGCAAGGGACAAACGACCACAGCAAGTGAACAAAAGGGACTGACCCGCTTTTCGGGAGTTTGATCAGCGGATCAGTCTTTCCTTTTTTCGCGGCCTTTCTTTCATCCTTGCCCGGCTTGCCGAAAAAGAACTCGATGCGAAGATGTGGGAAGAGGCGAAGCATTGCACCCGCATCCCGCATTCAAGTTTGAATCGCTTGCATCGAACATGTAGGTCTTTTTTTCAATCTCTGGGTATCTGCGTCATCTGTGGAAGATCGGAAGACGGTCCGTGGATGCCGAAAAAAGGAAGTGGGATTGTCTTTGCCCCAATCGCCTGCAAAGAACTTGACGCAAAGGGCTGGAAAACGGGACTCCTGAAAAAAGCGCGGTTATTCCGGTTTCTCTTCCACGGCCGGGTCCGGGACGAAAAAGGCCAGGGAAGCGAAACTGATGGAGGTTCGGGTGTCGCCCGTTTTGCGCGCGGAAATGTCATGGGCCAGCAGGCGGCCGGTTGCGGATTTCGGCACGATCCGCAGCAGGATGGCGATGGCGTTTTTCGCGCAGATTGGATTGCGGGTATCGTCGAGATAGCGGACAAAGCCCCGGAAATCCCGCGTGAGAATGAGGCGGAACGCCTCCTTGTCCAGTGCTTCGATGGATTCGATGATGTTTTCCTTGAAAGGGCGGTAACTGAAGTTGTTGCCGTAATGCGTAAAGTCGGAACTGACGACCAGCAGGGTCCGATCATCCATCAGGGGGTGAAGCGATTTCGCGACGGCTTCGATCGCGTCCACGTCGGTCTTCTTCTGGTAATCAAGGAAATCGCCGACTAGGATGGGGATCAAGCGGAACGTTCCAAGGCGTTCCTGGAGGAAGGGCAACGTCGCCTCGATTGAATATTCGATTTCGTGGACTTGCACGCGGGACGAATCGGCCTGGTAGTTGACGCTACGCACTTCGATGAGCGGCGAAAGATCCAACTGCCGGATGCTTTGGCCATCCAACGGAATGCTGCCCAAGGGGGTTTGGTAAAACTCGACCGACGGAATCGAGCAACCGCGGAAGGAACTCCGGTGCGACGCCCCCAGCACGATAACGCGATCGTATTGTCCCGGCTGAAGCATTCCCAGCGCGGCGCCCGCAATGGCGCCGGATGTCTGGTACGGCGCATGCGGCACGATGCATGCCGCCATTCGTTCGCCCGCCGGGGGCCGCGCGTCTTTCATGCACTCCTTCAGGGCCGATTCCAGCGCTGCTTTGTCGGCTGGATACCAGACACCCGCGGCGACCGGCAGGGCAAAACGCGTTACAGCTTCGGACAAGCCGCTCCACAGAAGCGTCAGGCAGATGCCGTAAAAAATGTGGCGCCGCATCGCGCGTTGTCTCCCGTTGTCGGAACGTATCTGAAAATGTATCGAATCGGCTGCAGGATTGTCCATGTGAATGGTTGAACAACCGAGCGGCCGTTTAGGGTATGGTTCGATGGTTCATTGCTGTTCAGGCGCAATGCTTGGGCATGGGCAGGGCTTTGCCGGCCTTGGATGATTTTTCGGCGGTGGCGATCACCGCGATGACGCGCCGGGCGCTTTCGGGGGTCACGACAAGCGGCTCGCCGAGCATGAGATGATCGGCAATGTTGCGATAATAGGCGTGCCAGTCGGACTCGAAGTACTTGAGCGTCGCCTCGGATCGCACGCCGTCGCGGTAACTGATGACAGTAAACTTGTCGTCATCGTAGTCGAGGATGCCGCCTTTCGTACCCAGGATGCGCCATCGCGGTTTGCCGGCCGCGGCGATTTGCGACAATTCGATGAAGGCGCTGCATCCGTTCGAGAAGCGCACCGTGGCCGAGCAATGGTCCTCGTTGGTGACATCGTGCCAGACGCGTTTTTCCTGGAAATAGCCGGAGACCTCGACGATTTGCGCCGGAACGAGTCCGAGGGTCCAATCAACGACGTGTGCGCCCCAATCGTAGAACGCGCCGCCGCTGATCTTTTTTTCGGACCGCCACCAGTAACTCGGATGGCCGTATCCGCCCATGCAGGCCTCGATATGGAAAACCTCGCCGATCAGGCCGCTGGCGATCGCGTGTTTGATGGCCATGTAGTCGCCGTCCCAGCGGCGGTTGTGAAAGACGCTCAACATGCGCCTGTTCCTGCGGGCGGCGGCGATCATCGCATCGGCTTCTTCGATGGTGATGCAGAAGGGTTTCTCGGTGATCGCATGGACGCCGGCATTCAGGCATTCGATGACCCGTTTGGCGTGATCGTTGTGCTCGGTGATGACCGTGGCGAGTTCCACGCCTGATTTTTCAAGCATTTTTCGTGAGGAGGCGTAGGTCGGAATGCCGGGAAAGTCCTCCTCGGCCTCAATCCGGCGCTGTTCGACAAGGTCGCATGCGGCCACAATTTCAAAACCGGCGGCGCGCATGCTTTCGAGATGAAGTCGGCCCATCTTGAACGATTTTCCGTATCCGATGACGCCCGCCTTCATGGATTTGATCTCTTTGCGACCAAAGGTCCAGTCCACGCCCCTCCGGATCATTTTCTGGACTTCGGGGTGATTCAGCGAGCGTTCGTCGTGGCCCAGCGCGAGGAAAAAGACCCGGCCTTTGCCGTGGGTCCGTGTGTATGCCATGGGCTGCGGCTTGCCCCGCCACATGGCCGTTGCAAGGACTTCGCAGGAATCCGCCTGGAATTTGTCGAGCAGATACAGTTCGTCCGTCACGCGGAAAGGTTGTATCCGCCGCGTGATCATCGAATCCGCCGCTGTCGGCGTCACGGGAAACTCGAATTGCGCATCGTGCCCGGCAAACGTCGAGCCGAGCATGTCCACATAAGCCGCATTTTTCGTGAACGAGGCCGCCGCGCCATGCAATCCGATGAATGCGCCGCCATTCTTCACGAAATTGACAAGCCCATTTTCCTGATCTTTCCGTAGTTCCCCGCCGTCGGCATAAACGATTGCCGCATCAAAACGCCCGATATTTCCCGCGCGCAGCGTGTTTAGGTCGTGCGTCGGTGTGACCAGATACCGCCCGGTGTCTTCCAGAAGTTTTTTTACAATTTCGCCGCACCGATCGAGGGGATGATATTGTCCCCCCAGTACCATGAGGATTTTTTTCATCGTCGCCATTCCGCGTCCTTTCTCTGCTATAATTACACGGTGTCAAAGTGCATTGAGTGCGATTTTACGTACATAACGGAGGAATAACAAATCGCCGCGGGCGGGGAGGCAATGACGAAAATGGATGGGGAGGCGAAAGTGGTTGCCTGTGCCGCATGCGGTCATGTCATGAAAATTCCGCCCCAGTATGCCGATACGCCGGGGCGGTGTGGCCGGTGTGGCGCCACGGTAAACGATCGCGTTTTGATACCCGCCATTGATCTGTCCGATCTGGGGCCGCCATCCCCCAAAAAGAAGACATCTGCGGCCGTCCAGAATTCAGAAACCTTTTCGACTACTGTTCGCCGGGCGTTGCTGGCGGGGTTGGCCGGTGCTTTGGTTGGGGGGGGTGTCGTAGGCGCTTTCTTTACTATTCGTCGCACGGAGGGGCAGGCCATCACGCCGGGCACTCTTTTCGCAAACGCCAACACGGGGCTCGTGCTCGGTTTCACGATATGTTCGCTGTTTTTCTTTGTCAAGCATTTGAATTGGGGACCGTTCAGGGCGGCCGGGGCTGGAATGCTCAGTTGTGTCGTGATCGGCTCCGTCATGTTTCTCTTGGAAGCCCGTTTGGTTGCCCCGCCGGACATAGGTTTGTTTGCCCAAATCGCGATGGCCGCCATGGCGGGAGGGGTCGCGGGGTTGATCATGGGGGCCAAATTGAACAACGAAGACTGACCGTATGCCGGAGACCTCGGCCGCCATCATGTTCCAATTCATAAGGAGATGGCGGATCACACATTGAATCTCCGCCATTGCAGCCGTTTTTTGGGGCCTATCCCATCGCGTGTGCGCGGGCCGCTGGGGTTCGTTTTTTTGAATCATGTTATTAGGGAGGCATATACTTTTTTCGATCGTTGAGGGAACGGGAGGTGAGCGATGCAAAGAGTGAGTGTGTTGGCTTTTTTGCTGTTATGGTGTGGGGTTGCTTTTTCGGTCGAGTTCGTGTTTGAAGAACAACCCGGATCGTGCCTGTTGAAAGGCGATGGAAAAACGTGGATGGCCACGATGATGGCCGCTTTCGATCCGGCAAAACGCGATGAGACATACAAAGTCTACACACATATCCACGATTTTCAGGGCATCGCCCCGATTACCAAGGGACCGGGCGGGAAATATCCGCATCATCGCGGTATGTTCATTGGCTGGAAGGATGTCGTGGCCAACGGTCTCCACTTCAATTTGTGGGAAATGGCGAATACCTCGCAGCGCCATGTGGCGTGGCTGGAACGCAAAGGAGGGCTGGACTCCGCGCGGCAATCGGAGCGCATCCACTGGTGCGATCCGGAGGGAAAAGTGCTTATCGAGGAGACGCGGACCCTTGCCGTCCGGCCCGGTCCCGGCGGCGTGCGCCTTTTCGATTTTCAGTCTGTGCTTTTGGCCCCGTCCGGCGACATCCAGTTGCGCGGGGATCTTCAGCACGCCGGCATGCAGGTCCGCATGGCGCAAGAAGTGGCGGACCATGAAGATTCGACGAAATACATTTTGCCCGAAGGCGCCCAGGAACTGCCGGACGACAAGGTCGTGGGTGCATGGTGGGTATGTTGCAGTCCGGTTGTGCGCGATGTGCGCTATTGGGTCGTTCATATGACACCGTCCGGTCATCCGTTGGGTCAGCCGGTGTATTCGATTCGCCGGTATGCGCGATTCGGTGCGTTTTTTGAGCCGGACTTGCAGGCCGGAAAGCCATCGGCATTCTCGTTTCGCATTGCGGTATCGGACAAGGAACTGGACCGCGCCGCCTGCGAATCGCTGTATGCCGATTATTGCAAGCCCGCCCCCTGATTCGATTCGGAGACTTACGCGTGCGCAAGTTGGCGGTCACATTCTACGGCATCATTCACGGATCGTTGATCAAGGAATGCGCCGTCGTGCCGGAACAGCGCGCGGAACTGTGCATGGAAGGCGACCCGTGGCTGGCGACGGTTTCGACGCCCTACGATCCCTCCGCCCATTCGGATACCTGCAAAGTCTTTACGCATTTGTATAGTCCTTGCGACGGGCTGCCGATTACAAAAGGGGCGGGCGGTTTCGATTCGCATCAGCGTGGCCTGCATATCGGCTGGCGACGCACGGAAGTGGAAGGGCGGAACTTCGACACGTGGCATATGACGGATTGTTCCCAGCGCCATGGCGGATGGCTGGCTGAACCGGGGCATGTGGCCGCCCACGCGTTCATCGTGGATTGGTGCGACGCGGGGGGGCGGCCTTTCCTGCGCGAGTTTCGGTCCGTGTTGTGCCGCCGCGCGCGATATGGCGCGCGCATGTTCGATTTGCAGTCGCGGCTGGCCGCCGTGGACCGTCCTGTCGCCCTGCGCGGGGACCCGCACCATGCCGGTGTCCAGATTCGCCTGGCGAATGAAGTTTGCCGGCGGCCGTGGGGCACCCGGTTCGTGCTGCCGGGCAATGCACAACGCCGGCGCAACGATGTCGTGCGCGATGCGCTCTGGGTTTGCTGCCTTTCCACTATTCGAGACAAGCGCCATGCCGTTTTGCACATGACCCATCCCGCCAATCCGGGTCTCGAACATCTAGTCTATGGGATACGCGCCTATGGGCGTTTCGGGGCCTTTTTCGATGCGGATTTGAAGCCCGGGTTTCCCATGCGCATGCGTTTCCGAATCCTGTGGACCGAGGGCGAATTGGACAGAGATGAATGCGAGGCTCTCTATCGCGAGTACACCTCATCCTTCTGAACATTACAAGCCCGGCAAGGCAATGATAATTCCCGCCTTGTGGGCAGGATGAACGATGGGGACCCCATGGACTTGATTCGGCGCCTGATATCTTATCGTCTCCGCCGCGGTCCACGGCGTCGCTGGTGTGGACGTTTACGGTGGGAACTGTCGCGCTGGGGTTCGCGGGGGCTTTCGGGAACCCGGATCGTCTCGGCGGGAATGTAACGGGCGAGTTTGTCTTCGGTCGAGTTGTAACAGTCGCAGCGGGGACACCTTGAAAGCCGTTCGGCCTGCTCGTCAAGGTAGATATATCCGCAAAACGTGCACCGCCAGAGAAACTGTTTGGTTAGGACCGCCTGTATTCTCCGGGAAACGATTTCCGTATGCGTCCAGATGACAATGGCCAGCGCGCACAGCAGGGCGCTGTAAAAAACGAGCGCGGAGGTAAGCGAAATCTGGATCATGATGATGGCGCCCCTGCTTTTTCGTGATCATCCACGGTCTTTGCCGATGGCCGTTTGCCGTTCCCGTCTTCCTTTCCGGGTGTCGCCAGCGTGAAGAGTCCGGCTTGGGGCGTCATGGGTATGTGCCGCATTGCTTCCCTCATGATCCGCCCTCGACCTCGACGAATAACGTGCCGCGTTGCAAGTGGACGTTTTCAATCGGTTCGAATTGAAAACGGGGAAGCACAGTTTGGAGTTCCGAGACGACGCCGGTGGCGTCTTCGATGGAAGTTTGGACGTTTTCCACTTTTCCTTTTTCGTTGACGCTGAAAATAATCGAAATGGGAGCCGTAAGCCGGGCCGGTTCCAGGCGCCACAGGGAAGCGATCGGAGGAACAAACAGGGCGCGGCGATCCCGTGGATCGGACATCCATTCGACGAACAGCGCAATTCCGGGCGCCGGACATTCCAACCGCACGCGGTTGGGCGTTGTTTGATCGGTTCGGGGCCATGCCCATTGCGAGAGCGCGGGGCCGATTCCGCGCAATTCGCTGGTGAACCGCGCCCATGAATCGGGCGTGTCGGCCTCGCGCGTCTCGAAGAGTTCGCTGAACTGGGAACGAATCTTAAGACTTTCTTCCGGGCTGCGCAAGACCGGCAGGGACGACGCGAGCCGGGGTAGTTCGACGGGTGGCAGCAAGTCGGTATCCGATTCATCGGCCAACGCGAGCAGATTCGGGTACCGATCGGTCGGCATCGGCTGATCGCTGTCCGGGGTTGGGGGTTGGACAAGGCCGATGGTAAATTGCCGTGTTTCGGGTTTTGGCAGAAGAATCACGATCGAAAAAACCGATACCATCGAAAGATGAAACAGGACCGAGACGGCGAGTGCTATGTTAAAAGCGGATGCGCGCGGCATGACGCGTTACCGTTGCGGCGGCCCGGCGGGACGGGCGGCAATCGTGCAATGGCGGATGCCGGCGTCGTTGACCAGTCCGAGCACTTCGATGAGCCGCGCGCTTTCGATGCGGGCATCGGGCCGGATTACGACGGTGATGTCCGGGCGTTGCGCATGCGCCTCTGCGAGAATGCGCGAAACTTCGTCGAATCCGCCCACCTGCTCCTCATTCACAAAAATCCCGCCCTCATGCGAAAGCGTGATTGACAAGTCTTTTTCCTCGTATGCGGACGGCCCGGCGGCCTCGGCGGTCTTGATGGTCACGGGGAACTGCGTGGCGAAGGTTGTTCCCAGCATGAAGAAAATCAACAGGTTCAGAACGACGTCCATGAGGGCCGTCATATCGATCGTGGGGCGGATCCTGGGCTTCCGTTCCTTGCGGAACCGTATGAGGCGTTTATCCGCCGCCGCTTGCATCATGGGGCCTATCCGTCCTCGCCGGTTCGGTGCATTGTCATCAATTCAACGGCTTCCGATGCGCCGACTTCCATTTCAACGATCATGGTGTCCACGCGCGTAACGAAATAATTGTACGCCACCATGGCGGGAATGCCCACAACAAGCCCCGCAAACGTCGTGATCAGGGCATTTCCAATGCCTTCGGCGAGATCGGAAGGGTTTACCATGCCTCGGCGGTTCTCGATGGCCGCGAAGCATTTGATCATCCCTTGGACCGTACCCAGCAGGCCGAGCAACGGCGCGACTTGCGCGCAGGTTCCCAGTCCGGCGAGATAACGTTCGAGACGGGGTATTTCCAGCCGTCCCGCGTCTTCAATGGCCTCGCGGATATCGGTTTTGGTGCGGTTGTGCTTGACCAGGCCCGCTTTTACGATGCGCGCGATGGGCGCACGGGTTTCGTCGCAGGTTTGCAACGCCTCCTGGACGCGATCCTGCCGTAGCGCGGCGCGGATCAGATCCATGAATTCCCGCGTGACGACTGTGATGCGGCGCAGCGTGTAGAAGCGCTCGATCGCGATGGCCAACGCGACGATCGAGCAAACGAAAATCGGCCACATCACCACGCCGCCCCTGCCGATCAATTCGTATGCGGTGTTGTATCCTGCCGGTAACATGGCTTCAAGCCTCCGGTAAGTCTAAAGCGTGACGAGCGTGCCCACGCCCTTGTCCGTAAAAATTTCAAGCAGAAGCGCGTGTGGAACGCGTCCGTCAATGATGTGGGTGCGCGATACGCCGTGATCCAGCGCCTTGATGCATGCGTCCACTTTCGGAATCATGCCGCCCGCGATGATTCCCTCGCGCGTCAACTGGGCCACCTCGCCGTGCCGCAGATGGTGAATCAGCGAATCCGGGTCGTCCTTGTCGCGCAGCACACCCGGCGTGTCCGTCAGAAAGACAAGTTTTTCGGCCTGAAGCGCCGCGGCCACTTCGCCCGCGGCGGTGTCCGCATTGATGTTCCACGTGCCCCCCTCCGCGTCTGTCGCGAGTGGGGCGACGACGGGAATCATGCCTGCCGCGCAGAGCACGTTGAGGATGCGGGCATGCACATTGACAATCTGGCCGACATGTCCGATATCGGCGCCGTCCTCGAACTCGATCTTTCGCGCGTGCAGCAGATTCGCATCCTTGCCGGAAAGGCCGACGGCCTGCCCGCCGGCTTGGTTGAGCAGCGTGACGATGTCCTTGTTGACCGTTCCTGCCAGGATCATTTCCACGACTTCAATGGCGGCGTCGTCGGTGACACGGCGCCCCTGATGGAACTTGGATTCGATGGCCAGCCGTTTCAACATGCCGTTGATGGCCGGTCCGCCGCCGTGTACGACGATCGGATTCATGCCGACATATTTCATCAACACGACATCTTCCGCCGTGCTCTTGCGGATGCGGGGATCCGTCATGGCGCTGCCGCCGTACTTGATAACGACCGTCTTGCCCTCGAACTTCCGAATGTACGGCAACGCCTCGACCAACACCGATGCTTTTTGTATAACCGCTTCCATTTTTCTCCTTCTGTCGTGCCCGCAAGCGCCTCGGGCGGCAACTACGTCCTGTAATCTGCATTGATTTCCACGTAGTTGTGGCTCAAATCCGATGTCCAGAATACGGTTTTTCCCGGTCCATTTCCGACTTCCACGCGAATGCGGAATTCCGGCTTGCGCATGCAGGCCGCCGCGTCTTCTTCCTTGTATTCGGCCGGCATCCCGTTGCGCATGACTTGGATATCGTCAATCCACATGCACAGTTTCTCCGGGATGAACGATGCGCCGGAATAGCCTGCGGCGCAGGCGAAACGCCCCCAGTTGGGGTCTTGCCCAAAAAAGGCCGTCTTGCACAGTTGGGATGTCGCGATGGCGCGCGCGATGATCTTTGCGTCGTTGTCGGAAGAGGCGCCATTCACGGCAATTTCGACGAATTTTGTCGCACCTTCCCCGTCACGTACCAGCGATTGGGCCATGTGAATGCACACGTCGCGCAATGCTGCGGCAAAGCGCCCGAAGTCGTCCGTGCCCGGCTGTAGAACCGGCGTGCCCGATGCCCCGTTCGCCAAACAGATGACCGAGTCGCTTGTGCTCATGTCGTTGTCCACGCATATTTGATTGAAGGATACCTCGACGGATTCGCGCAGAATCTTGGCGAGCGGCTCCGGTTCGATGGCGGCATCCGTGGTCAACAGGCAGAACATGGTGGCCATGTTGGGCGCAATCATGCCCGCGCCCTTCGCGATGGCGCCCAGCCGCACCGTGCCGCCCGAAAGCGCTAGTTCGACGGCTGTTTCTTTCGGGACGGTATCCGTGGTCATGATGGCGGCGGCGGCATCCGCGCTGCCGTCCGCGCGCAGCGATGCCAGGCATTCCCGCACGCCGTTCGCGATACGGTCCATCGGCAACGGGAGGCCAATGACTCCCGTGCTCAACACGCAGATCTCCTCGGATCGTGCGCCGATGCCTTCGGCAACCATTTTTGCCGTTGCCTGGGCATCGGCATAGCCGCGATCGCCCGTGCAGGCGTTTGCGTTGCCGCTGTTCGCGAAAATCGCCCGCGCGACGCCGCGCGTGCATACGCTTTCACTCCAGCGCACCGGAGGCGCCTTGAATAGGTTGCGCGTGAATGTGCCGGCCGCTGTCGCCAATCGGTCGCTGACGATGAGCGCGCAATCCTTTTTGGTCGAATTCGGCTTGATGGCCGCAGCGACGCCTGTTGCTTGGAAGCCTTTTGCCGCCGTCACGCCGCCCGGGATGGTCGTCATGGCATCATCCCCGCCAGTTTAAGGCCGGTCGTCTCCGGCAGCCCGAACATGACATTCATGCACTGCACCGCCATGCCTGCCGTGCCGCCGACGAGGTTGTCTATGGCGCTGACGATAATCAGGTTTTTGGTGCGTTTGTCCACGACCCAACCGATATCGCAGAAATTCGAGCCACGCACATAACGGATTTCCGCCGGTTTGCCTTCGCCGAGCACGCGCACGAACGGCTCGTCCGCGTAGCGTTCATAGCAGGCCGCCACATCGAAGATTTCCTTGAGATGCACGGTTATCGTGCTGAGAATTCCGCGTGTGTAGGCGCCTACGTGCGGCGTGAACTGCACCGTAAAGGCCTTCAGCAGCTCCTGTTCGATTTCCGGCGTATGCTGGTGATTTCCGATACGGTAGGCCTTGACGTTTTCATTCATTTCCGGGAAGTGGAAAGCCTCCGCCACGGCCCGGCCCGCGCCCGAAAGACCCGAAATCGCGTCCACAACGATTGGTACATCCTTGTCAATGGGAGCGTCCACGAGCGGTCGCATCGGCAAGATCACGCTTGCAGGGTAGCAACCAGGCGCCGCCACCAATTGGGCGTCTCGCAATTGATCGCGATAATAGGGAACAAGGCCGTACACCGCTTCCCGCACCCATTGGCCCGCCGTGTGCTCGACCTTGTAGTATTCGGAGTAGAGACGCAGATCCTTGATGCGGAAGTCCGGACCCATGTCCACCGTGCGAACGCCCGCCTCGCGCAATGCCGCGCCCAACGCCATGGACTTCGTGCCCGGCACCGCGATGAACACCACGTCGCACTTCTTCGCCAACGCCGCCGGGTCGAATTTTTCGCATACCACATCCACGAGTTTACCAAAGGCCGGCAACAATTCCTGGATGGATTTTCCTGCCTCGACTTCCGCCGCGGCCACCAGTTTCGCCTCGGGATGCAAATTCAGCAGGCGTATCAATTCACGCCCGCCGTAACCAATGGCGCCTACAAGACCTACACGTATCATGAAATACACCTCCGTGGGATGGATTGGAAACAGCCGGATTATAGTCCGCTGTCGGCAGGGCAATCAAAGAAAGCTCACACATTCGACGAATTTTCTACTGCAGCAGCCACGCGACACCGGCGCCGCCCAGGATGACCCAAGGCACCTTGGCGCGCAGGAGCAAGGCCGCAAACGCCGCCGTTCCGACTGCGGCCAACGATGGATTCCAGGGCACTTCCATGCCGAGCATCGCGGTGGTGGCAAGAAGGAGGCCGACGAAGGATGCCACGGCTCCACGAAGCACGCACCGGACTGCGGGACGGCGGCGCAGGCGGTGGAATTCCGGGGCCAGCGCCAGCAGCACCAGAAACGAGGGAAGGAAGATCCCCATGGTCGCCGCGCAGGCCCCGGCCAGCCCTTCGCGCATGTAGCCCACGAATGTGGCGGTGATGATGATCGGTCCGGGCGTGACTTGGCCCAGTGCGATGCCGTCCATGAATGTCCGCGCGTCCAGCCAATGCCGGGCATCCACCACCTCGTGCAGCATGATGGGGAGGGCGGCGTATCCTCCGCCGAAGGCAAACAGGTCAATCCGCATCATCGTGAAGGCCAGATTGAAAAGCGAGCGGTCCACGAAGAAAAGCACCACCATGCCGGCCAACGCTGCGGACACGACAAGCGCGGCCGCCCGCCATGCGTTTCTCCGTTGCGTAAAGGGCGCGGGCGATCGCGGCGATTCTTCGTCGCCCACACGCCGGTAAAGCCAAAATCCGGCCAAGGCCGCGACGGGGATGGCGATATACGGAACGCCGCCAAGTCCGAGATAGATCGCGACACTGAAGGCCAGCAGTACGTCCTGCCGATACTTCACAAATTCCCGGCCGAAGGACCACGCCGCATGCGCCACCAAGGCCACGACCACAGCCTGCAATCCGTTGAACATTGCAAGAATAGACGGCAAATTGTGTGTCCGGCTGTACACGGCGGACAGGGCGAGCATGAGTAGAAACGCCGGCAGTCCAAAACCCACAAAGGCCGCCAGCGCCCCGCGAATGCCGCCGATGCGCAATCCCAAATACCCCGCCATCTGCATTCCCGTGGCGCCGGGAATCGCCTGGCACAGTCCGATGCCGTCGTCGAATGCCTCGGCCCTTACCCAGCCGCGACTCCGCACGAGATCTTCGCGTAGATGAACGATGATGGCCGGTCCGCCGAACGCCGAGCACCCGAGAATCAAAAAGGTCCGGAATATTTGCCACAGGTTTGGATTCGGCATGGGTCGAATCGGTTGCTGGTTTGTTTGCATGTCCTGGATGATATCATTTTTCCCGCATCCAATTTTGGTATTGCCGGGTAGGGACACCTCTGTCCTGTACTCAATCCGCTCGTATCTGCGTCATCCGCGGAAGGCCATGCGGTCAACCGAGGACGCGGCTATTCGTAGATGCTGAAAAGATGAATGGGGAATCAACGCAAGCCCGATTTCAGCCAGCCGCTTGTCACGCCTCGACGGTTTGCCGTTTGGGGAGACGCACCACAAATCGCGTGTTCGAGGACGCGGCGTCCAAGAACAAGTCGCCGTGGTGGTTTTCGACCATCCGGCGCGAAATGCTCAAACCAAGACCGATGCCGCCGATGGTCTGTTTCGTGGTGAAGAAGGGGACAAAGGCCATTTCCTGAAGATCCCTGCCCAAGCCGTGTCCACTGTCGGTTATGGCAAATCGAATAGTCGTCCCTTCATCTTCGACGTCGAGCCGTATCCATTTTTCCGGCAATTCTTTGACGGCGTCGTAGGCATTGTTGATCAGGTTGAGCAGCACTTGGCCCAATTGGGCAGAGCGGCATTCAATATGGAGTTCATTCGGTATGGGCGACACCGTCAGTGTGATGCCGGCGTCTCTACAGCGCGCCATGCACACTTCCAGTGTTTCTGTGACGATGGTGGCGACCGATTCCCGCACGAATGCGTCGGACGAGCCGTCCCTGGACAAATTCCGCAGTCCTTGGACAATATGTTGAACGCGCTTGACATTGCGCACGATGGTCTTGGTCACGTTTGCCCGGTATTCGTTTGAAAGGCGGGGATCGTCGAGACTTCGTTCGAGTTGTTCGGCGCCGACCGAAATAATGGCCATGGGATTGTTTATCTCGTGCGCGATGCCGCTTGCCATCGTGCCCAAGGCCGACAGGCGCGCCGCGTTCAGCATGAGCAACTGCTGTTCGATGATTAGGCGCTGCGCCTTTACGCGTTCGGTGATGTCGTTTCCGATGCAAAGGATTTCTTTTATGCGGCCGTTTTCGTCGCGGATCGGCCGGTTGGTCCACGATATCCAGACGATGTCCCCGTTTTTCCGGCAGTTTTCGTTTTCATTGCACAGATACTGTTCCGGGTGTTCCCCGATGCCCTTTATCATTGCCTCGTGGGCGCGCCCGTCGGAATCTTCCGGGCGCAGGATGGTTCCGATGACATTGCGTCCGATGATTTCCTCCTCGGTGTACCCGAAAAATTCCTGCGCGAAATGATTGAAGAAAAGGATGTTGCCGTTCACGTCCATGCGCATGATGACGCTGTTGGCGCTCTCGACCAGTTCGCGGTATTTCGCCTCGCTTTCGCGAAGGGCCTCCTCGGCTTTTTTGCGGCGATCAATATCGCGTGTGATGCCCTGAAATCCGAGCAATTTGCCTTCCGAATCGAACAGGGGCGCCGACACCGTTTCGGTCCAAATCAAGGTTCCGTCCTTTCGGATTTGCTCCAGTTCATAGGTCGCGCTTCCCGGATTGATTCCCTGTTCCATGAGTTTCAAACGCTCGCTGAATTGCGCCTTGAACGAGGCAAGCGACCGCGGGGTTATAAATTCCAAAACGGATCGCCCAATGACTTCTTCCGCTTTGTATCCCCGCTGCCGTTCGTCCGCCGGGCTGACATACGCCGCGCGCAGATCGGGTGTCAACTGCCAAAAAACATCGTCCACGCTTTCTATCATGAACCGGAGGGATTCCTCGCTTTCTTTCAGCGCCTCCTCGGCCTGCTTGCGTTCCGTGATGTCGCGGCCCACCGACTGGGTTTCGATCAGGCGTCCCGTTTTATCGAAGAAGCCCCGGTTGACAAACTGCATCCAGCGGATTTCCCCCGTGCCGGCATAGACACGGTTTTCGATAACAACGACGGGGTTGTCCGGCGACATCTTTCCGAGTTGCTCTTCGATGATCGGACGGTCATCCTCATGCGCCAGGGGTTGCCAGGGTTTTTCAATCAGATCGTTTCTTGTTTTATTGAAAAAGCGGCAAAAAACGTCGTTCACAAACACGAATGTGCCATCGGGCCGGAACCGGCTGATGATTTCCGTCTGATCCTCCAAGACAGTCCGGTAGCGTTGCTCGCTGTCGCGCAAAGCCGTTTCGATGAGGCGGCGTTCGGCGATTTCTTGTTCCAATTGCCGGTTGATCCGCATCAGTTCGGCGGTGCGTTCGGCCACGCGATTTTCAAGTTGTGCTCGCGTCTGCTCAAGCTCCTCGAACGCTTTCCGTTTTTCCTCCATCTGGACACGGAGCGTTTCCTGTTCGACTTGGAGCCGTTGCTTGGCCCGGTGGGTTTCATACACTCCCCAGAAGAGGCCGCCGATGAACAATACAATGCCGGTGCTCATGAGCGGTTCCTTGACCAGATGGAACGGCCTCACGACCGGACGCACATTGCCGCCGAAAGATGAGATGCCATCCATGACATTGATGATCTGGCCGGCCAAGATAAGGGCGATGCCGATGGCCGCCAGAAAAGTGATCGGCCGTACGGCATACACGACGGACAAGACAAACGTGGTCCCAATGCCCAACAGAAGTAGACTGAAAAAAGTAATGGTATCGGCGATAAAAAAACTATACCAGCCTTGGTAAAAGCCCACACGGCCCAGTAAATGAAGGGAAAGAACCAGCGACAGTGAAATGACGACATACCACGCGACGCGCGGCGGCAAATCATATTTTGTCGCCGGAGATGCCCCTTGATCGGCTTCCGCCTTCTCCGGTTCGTTCCCGTCACGCCTCATGAAATACCCCTGCCCTGTTCGGGCCGTTGCTCCCTGCTCCTACCTTTCCCGTATGCCGGTTTCATTGTACTACTTTCTCGCCAAAATTGAAAGGCCTCTGTTTGAACCACCGCGTAAAGCGTCGTAGACTATATTCCGCCAAGTGCGAGAGGAGAAGCGCCGATGTCGGAAACGAAGAAGTTTCGCGTGGGGGTTATCGGGGTGGGTTCGATTGCGCAGGCGTGCCACCTGCCGGGTTATCTCAAAGATGATCGGGCGCAATTGGTGGCTTTCGCCGACCCCGAACCGGAGCGCCACAAGGAGATGGCGCTGTCCTATGGCGAGATGCGGGGCTATGCGCATTACCGCGACATGCTTGCCCGGGAAAAACTCGATGTCGTCAGCGTGTGCACGCCGAACAAGTATCATGCCGAAGCCGTAATCGCCGCGCTGGAGGCGAAATGCCATGTCTTGTGCGAAAAGCCCATTTCAACGACGCTGCAAGAGGCCGACCTGATGATCGCCGCCGCGAGAAAAGTCCGGCGCAAACTGATGATTGGCTTCACGCACCGGCTTTTCAATGGCCCGAAGAAATGCAAGGAACTACTCGAGGAGAAGACGCTGGGAAAACCGTTCATGATCCGCGTGCGGTTTGCGCATGGCGGGCCGTTTCCCGGCTGGGCCAAGAGTGATTGGTTTTACCAGAAGAATCTGGCGGCAGGCGGCGCGATGCTGGACATGGGCATTCATGCGATTGATTTATGCCTGTGGCTTTTCGGCCCGATCGTGGCCGTAAGCGCCAAGGCGGCGACGCTCGTCAAGAAAATCGAAGTGGATGACAATGCGTTGTTGCTGCTCGAATTCAAAAGCGGCGCGCTCGGATACATCGAAGTGGGCTGGACCAGCCGTCCCGGATTCAGCGGCCTTGAAATCTACGGGACCGAGGGATCCATCATCTGCGACTACACGCGGGGCGTGTATCTGGTGGGGGGCAAGGCATCGGCGGGGCGCGACGGCAAACACGAATGGAAAACGCTGGACAAATCGCCCACGGAAGGGGGATGGTCCACGGAGATGGGCTACTGGCTCGATGTGGTCACGGGGGTGGAAAAACTGACCATGGACGGCAGGGCCGGACGGGATGCGTTGGAAGTGGCGCTGGCGGCCTACAAGTCGAGCCAGACCGCCAAGCGCGTCACCATCGAATAAGCCGCCTGCAACCTTTCGCGCGGCGCGGGTATATCATTGAGAAGGAGGGTTGCCATGATTCGCGGGCTATTTGTTTCGATTGGCCTTTCCGTGCTGGTTCTTGTTCCGGATACTGCGTTGGCGCAACGCGAGCCAAGGGCTTTCCGAACCATCAACACGGATCAATACGAGGTGGCCGTTCACAAGAATGGCCTGATTGACATTCGGGTGAACCGGATCGAAACCATTGCCACCGGTCTGTATCCGATGATCTGGATTGAGGGGGAGGCCGCGCCGAAACCTTTTCCCGTTGATGCGCGATACAGCAACCGCGCTCCCGTGAACAACCGCCTTGGAGAAGGACAGGGGATGTGGTTCAAGAAGGGGACGCTGGATTGGATTGTGGAGACGTACCCCACAAAACCTTTCATGACGATTCAAGTGGCGTTCGAAAACACAACCAAAAAGCCCGTGACGATCAAGGCGCTGATTCCATGGGCGCTTGGAGGCGAGAAAAAGGGTTCGCTCAATCTGGGGTTGGGTTCCGGCGGGTCCGTTATTCTTGAAAACGGCCGCCATCTGGGTTTGACCGACGAAGTTCCCCAAGTCGTCGCCGGGAAGACGCAATGTCTAAGCAATTGCACGGCCTTCAATCCGACCAGCGGATTGTCGTTGACGGCGGGTTTTCTGACCATGCGGCATGCGTACGGACGAATCATGCTTGAATTGGATGACGATCCGACGAGGGCCGTCATGCGCGCCGACTGTATATTTGATCCGCCGATCGAGGTTCCGCCCGGAAAGCGCCTCGAATCGGAGATTTTTTATGTGGCCCTTACTGAACGAAACCCCTTCGACGGGTTGGAGCATTTCGGGCAGGCCGTCGGCGCGTTCAACGATGCCGGCCCGCAAGGTTTCCGGTTGCCGCACGGTTGGGATTCATGGAACACCGCCCTCAAGAGCGACATCAACGAATCGAACGTTTTGGCGGCGTTGGATGTGTTCGATCGCGATTTGAAACGTTACGGTTGGACGCATTTTGCGATTGGGGGCGGTTGGCAGCAGGCCACGGGAACCTGGGAACCGGATTCCGCGAAGTTTCCGCATGGCATGAAATGGCTGGCCGACCAGATCCATTCGCGAAAAATGACGGCCGGCCTTTGGTTGGATCCGTTTACCGCCCATGTAAACAGCGCCGTTGCGCGGGAACATCCGGATTGGTTGCGCCAACCGGCCGAGGCGTACCGTTCCATGCTGGACCCGGATGATCGCATCATAGATGTGACAATCCCCGAGGCGTACGCGTGGGTGCGGGATCTGGCTGTACGCGTCGGGAACGATTGGGGATTCGACACGTTGCAGCAGGGCGATTTTGCATGCCGGTTGCTGTATGCGGATCGGTACGCCGCGGTGGGTGTTACGCGCGTGGATGTGTTTCGGATGGGCGTGCAAGCCTTGCGCGAAGGGCTAGGCGGGGAATCGTTGATTACCTCTTTTTCCCCGGCGCAGGTCACGGCGCCGGTTTGGCGTCGGGAGACAGGCCGGAAACCTTGGGGATGTGTCGAGGCGATGACGAACGCCGCCCGGCGCTATTATTTTGCGCCGCATTGTTGGATAGCCGACACGGACTGTTCCTATTTTGGGATTGATTCCACACGGGAACGGTGGAGTGTGGGCCATAGACCTCCCTTGTCCGCCGAACAGGCGCAGGCATGGCTGACGGCCGCCGCCCTGACCGGCGGCGTGATCAAAATGGGCGATTGGCCTCCGGACCTCGACGCCGGACAGCGCGCCCTTTTGACACGGCTTCTGCCCACCATTGGCCGCTCTGCGCGCCCTGTCGATCTCTTTGAAGGCAAAACGCCTGCGATTTGGTCGCTTCCGATTCAATGCGCCGTGGGATCATGGCATGTCGTCGCCGTATTCAACTGGAACGATGCCGCCCCTGCCAAGATTCCCCTCGATTTCACAAACCTGGGTCTCAATTTCAACCGCTACTATACCGTCTATGATTTCTGGCGCGACAAGTTCTATGGCCTCGCCAAGGGGAGGCTGATGCTCGACATGCCGCCGGGCAGCGTGCGGCTGCTGGGTCTGCGAGCCTATGAGGGCCGACCGATGTTTCTCGCCACGGATCGGCATTTCACGCAAGGGGCCACCGATTTCACCCGCCTCGAATGGAATGCGCAAACCCGCCTCTTGTCGGGAACATTTACCGGCATTGCGGAGACGGATTATAACCTGCGTATTTTTGTGCCGGACGAATATGCGGTGAAATCGTCCTATTGTTCGGCGGAAGCGCCCAAAACGGAACAGGACGGGAAAGTTTACAAACTCGGTTTTCGCTGTATCGAATCAGCACCGGTCAACTGGAACGTTCAGTTCTGAACCGCAAGGCGGTGGATTTCCCACGCGATCGCGCCGTTTATCAGGCCCGACGCGGCGAGCAAGGGCACGTCGTAGCCTTCGAGGGGCACGCAGGCGTCGGGCCAATCCCACATGGGATCAATCCATATAACGCCGCGATCATGAGCAAAATCGCGTTCGTGCCGGAGCGCCGTGAAAGCGACACGGGCGCCGGCCGGCCGTGCCTTGCGGAGGAGATCGTCCGGCGGCTGCTGGTATCCGATGAGCACAATCATGTCGCCGGGACGATAAACGTCATCGGGTTTCGGCGACGTGCGGAATCCCGCGTTCCACACGTCCGAATGAAACAGTTTTCCGATGTCTGTTTTACCCACTTCGTCCGGAAACAGGTGGCCCATGCTGTACATGAACAATTGTGCGCCCCGCTTTCTCGCCGCTCGGCACCATGCGCCTGTTTTGTCGAGTTGGCGGCGTTGTTCGCGATCCACGCGATCCAGCATGGCCTTGATTGTGTTGATATAGCGGTTGGCGATGACACCCGCTGCCACGGGGGGGACTTCTTTATCGTCGTGAAAGGCAATATCGCCGTTCTTGTACTGCGTGATGCGCGGGATGCCGCTGTATGAGCCGATACTTTCGTAAATGACCGGCATTTTGCCGAGCCGGGTCAACGCGGCGATCGTTTCGCCGGTAAAAATCCATGCGGGAATGGCGTTTGCCAGCGTGGGGGAGATGCCTGCCTCTTCGGCATGATTCGGAAAAAACGGCCATTGATCATGAACCGGCCTTGAACCGAAGGTCACTACAAGCGCCTGCGTGTTTTTCAGGGGGTCAGGCATGCCGGCGCCGATTTCGGGCGTGTACAAAACCACATCGGCGGGATCAGGCGGCTCGCTTCCCAGTGCGCGAATCATCATAAAGCCGCCGGCGCGTCCGCTGATTTCGCTGACGAGCGAGGGCTGGCCCGCCGCCCATAGTTTCCCTCCGTTGGCCAGAGCGGCGGCGGCCCGTTCGGCAACCGGCTGCATGGCGGATAGGTCGCCCCGGGCACATTCGATCGCATGCGCCACGCGCGCCAGATACGAACCGTTGATCGGGGCGGCCATGGCCGCACTCATTATGCCGATAATCGCCGTCATCATGCGCGGAAACCCTTTACTTGAAAGACAGTCGGAACCCTTTTCCCGAAACGACTATCGGATCCACCGTGGGAACATCGCCCGATTCGGGCAATAGAATCCGCATGGGGGAAAAATCCAGAATATCTTTCCTGATGTCAATGCCGGGCACGATACGCACCAGTTCCATACCGCGCGGCGTCAACTGGAAAATGCCCACATTGGACACGTAAAGCACTTTCTTGCCCGTGGCAAGCGCTTGGCGTCCACTGAAGGTAATTTCGTCCACATTGGCGATGAATTTCGGCTTGCCGTATTCGACGATGCGCAGGGCATTGCCTTCCAGACGAATCTTTCCACCCAGCATCCAACTACTGACGAAGATAATCGTCCGCGCCGCGGTCGTGAAGTCAATGAATCCCCCCGGTCCGACGTAATTGATTGCGCCCTCGCCGCGTTTGGAAACGTTGACGTTTCCATCGCTGTCACATTGCAGCATCCCCAGGATGCTCACATCCAGGCTTTCGTAGCACCGATGGAAAATTTCCGCGCTGGTAATCATCTTTTTGGGACATATCGCAGCGCCGAAAAAGACGCCCGGCGCTGGCAATCCACCAATGACGCCGCTTTCCGTAAACAGGGTGATGTCCTCGTAGAGTCCCGCCTCGTACAGCAGCCGGCAAACTTCTTCCGGCAGGCCGACGCCGATGTTGACCAGGCTGCCCCGGCGAACGTTTTCCGCGAAAGCCGTCGCGGCCAAGCGCGCAAGCGAATCGTCCACCGCTGTGCGTCTCGGCGTGATGCGCAGAGTTTCGTTGGCGTACTTGAGTTTGGCAACGCTTTCCGCGATCGGCATGTCGCTTTCGGTAGTGAACATCGGCCAGTGTTTGCGATGTTTGACGGAACCCGTCTGTTCCGTGCGGGGGTAGACAACGACCGCGTCCACATCCGATGCCGGCAGAAAGATATCGTCCGAATTTTTTTCGACGACGTACCCGACATTGACGATAACCAATCCACCGTTTGCCCGCGCGGCCTTTGCAATTTCGCGACTCTCCGCGAGCATGGCCGTGTGCCTCATGTAGATATTGCCTTCGCGGTCCGCCGATGGCGCGTTGAACATCGCGACCGTTATCGGGGGAAGCCGGTAGCGCAATTTGCCGTTTTCAACCGCAACCCATTGTTCCCCGGCGGGCGGTGTCACGGGCGATCCGCGCCCCACGCGCGGATCCATGAATGTGCCGATGCCGGTGCTTGTCAACAGGGATGTTTCCCCGTGGCCTTGGCCCTCGATGAGGAACGCCATAACCCCTTGGGGAATGCATTGGAGTTCCAGTTTTCCTTGGTCTGCCAGACGAAGCATCGCCTTGAAGGTTTCGAGATGTCCGCTGAAAAAACGCGTGCATAAGCCGGGAAGGCCGAGTTCTTCCAGCGATCCCGGCGCGCGGCCCCGAGCGCCCATGCCCCCAATCGCCATGACGGTCAAATCGCGCGGGTGGCCCGTTTCCTGAAACAATTCCCGAATGGACCAATACAGGATGGACGCCCATTGATTGGCGCCCAAACCCGAAGCGGCCACGACGGCGCCGTCGGGGATCAATTTGACGGCGTCACGCGGTCCCATGAATTTCGGATTGTCGGGAATCGTGAACCGATAATGCGTGTCGCGCCGGTTCCATGTCAGCCGCCATTTGAGAACGTGATACAATACGGAAATCTTGGAAAATAGTGTCATGAGGGGTACTTCCTCTTTGAATCCGTGACGTAAGATAGCCGCTTCAAGACCGAAAAGCAAGAGATATCGGCGCGGCCACTTTACATGGCCGATTCCGTTGCGCTACCGTACCCGTCAAACCGGAACGAAAAAAAGGATCGAAGTATGAAAGCGCCTGTCGGGATTGGGGTATTGAGTTTTGCGCATGGCCATGTCGGTGCGTATGTGGACGTGATGAAGAATTTTGCCGATGTGAGACTGGTGTCGGCATACGACGACAATGAGCAACGGGGCAAGGGGGTGTGTGACAATGCGGGGATGCGCTACACGCCGCATGTCGAAGATGTCTTGGACGATCCGAATGTGCAGGCGGTCATGGTGGGCAGCGAGACATGCCGGCACGCAGAATTGTGCGTCGCGGCGGCGCGGGCCGGAAAGCACATCCTCTGCCAGAAGCCTATGGCCCTCTCGCTCGAGGATTGCGACCGCATGATCGCGGCGGCGGAAAAAGCGGGCGTGATGCTTGCCGTGGCCTTCCAGATGCGTCACGACCCGGCCAACATCCGGATGCGCGAGATTGTCCAGTCGGGCGAATTGGGCCGCATCGCGGTCATTCGCCGCCGCCACTGCATCGGCGTGCTGCTCATGGAATCGTTCGTCAACGGGCCGACGCATTGGCATATCGAGGCCGACAAGAACATGGGCATGTTCATGGATGACGCGACGCATCCCGCCGACTGGTTCCACTGGATGCTCGGCAAGCCCGTCAGCGTGATAGCCGAAATTGACAATGTAATCACCCATGTCGCGCCCGACGACAACGGTGTGGCCGTGTTCCGTTTCGCACAGGGGGAAATGGGGATCGTTTTCAACAGTTCGACGGTCATGGCGTCGGAAAACACGACCGAAATCTACGGGGAGAAAGGCTGCGTGATTCAAAATTACGGGGACGCGCCGTCGTGCGACACGCGGCTGCCTGGCGGGATAGCCGTCAAGATGTTCAAGTACGGCGAGGGCAAGTGGCAGGACCTCGGCGTTCCGATTCCTCCCGGCCACGGTTGCCGGATTCAAGCCGTGCCGAGGCCCTGGGTGGACAGTCTTGTGAACGAGACCCCGCCGGCCGCGACGGGACATGACGGCCGCGTGGCCGTCGAGATGATCCTCGGCGCCTACAAGGCGGCGCGTGAAGGCCGCCGGGTAACGTTTCCGTTATGAAAGGATCCATGACGGGATTGCGGGCTGTTTGTCGTCCGCAACGGGAAGCGTTGATGCCCGTCATGGGGAAAAAGGCAGTATGAAGGAATTCGATCTCGACACGATGGTGGATGTGGGTTGCGCCACGATCCTGGAAGTGCAGCAGAAGATCCAGGGCATGGTGATAGACAATCCGGCCCGGGCGCTGGATCCGGTCATTGTCGGTGCGCGGAAAAAGGCCGCGTTGCGCGTGGATGTCTTCGCGGAGGATTACACCGAGGCCGAACTGCGCAAGAAATTGAGGAAATACCGCCCCCGCGTGATCGGGGAAGAGAGTCTTTTGAAGGAGGATCTCGATCTATCGCGCGAGGATCGCCTGGTCGTGCTGCTCGACATGCTCGATGGCACGGATTTGCTCGAGCGGGGCTTGTCCAACTGGTGTTCGGCGATGGTGTTCTATTATCCGCCCGAATGCAGGATTTTGGCGTCGTTCGTCGGCATTCCGAACGATGCCGTCTACTTTGCGATCGAGGATCGATCGGCGCCGGTGCGGAAATTTCTCTGGCATGTCCGCCGCGGTCAGCCGCGCGTCATTGACGTGACCGGCCCGTCGTCCGTCACGGCCTTGCAGGAAGCCTCGCTGTCGTTCTACGGCCAGCAGCCCGCCAATTTCATGTCCGTTGCGGGAAACAGGCGTTTTGCCGCGAAACTGGCTGAATTCGAAACCGTCAAGGACGACTCATTCAAGCGCATGCGCATCTATAATTTGGCGGGCAATCCGATGATGATGAAACTCATTGACGGATCCAAACGCATTGACGCGGTGTTCGATTTGCTGGGGCAATTGCCGCACGACATGGCGCCCGGCGCCTACATCGCCCGCCGCGCCGGCGCAATCCTGTGCGGCCTCGACGGGCGGCCCATTCTGGAAGAAGATCTTGCGCGCATGTTGATAAAACCCGCGCACGGGGCATCGAAAAGGCCGTATCTGCTGGCCGCCACCGAGGGATTGAAAAACGAATTTCTCGCCCTCTTCGGAACGGATGCGTGCCGGGACTGAGAAGTCCCGATCCTTTTTTTGCATCAATGGCGTGTTATGCGCCGGCCGCTTCGCGCAAGGCCCGCAGGACGGCCTGCGCGGCGCCGGGGGCCGGATCGCTGAGCACCGGCAGGAAAATCGTCCGGGCCATCGCGCGTTCGGCATTCGGGAAATCGCCGGGACGGTAGCCGGCATAGCCCTCGCTCGCGCACAAGGGACCGCGATTGCGCGTAAAAATATCGAAGCCTTTGGCAAACAGCGGCAAGTCGTGCAGGTTCGGATACGGCGAAAGCGACGCGCCCACGCCGCGCGCCTTGATCCGCTCGACGTAATCCGCGGTGGACAGACCCCCCATGGCCTCCGGCTCGTGAATGATTGGGAATCCATAAAAACCGCCGCGCTCGGCGCCCTCGTGGACCGTGATGGGGCGCAATCCCGGAATCGAATCCAGTCCGGCCTCCACTTCGGCGAAATACGCCGCGCGGCGCCGGTTCAATTCCGGCAGTTTTTTCAATTGGACCGCCGCGATGCCGATGCCCAGGGGATGCGCCCGGAACTTCATGCCCAGTCCGAGCGGTTGAAGCTCCGCATATTTTGCCCCGACCAAATCAATGCCCGCGATGCGGTTGACCTGTCCGACAAGGCATGCCCGCTCGAACACATCGAGGTCGTCCGTGGCGATCATGCCCCCTTCCCCCGCGCTGACCGCCTTCGATCCCTGCAAACTCCATGCGCCAACATGGCCGATCGCGCCGCACATGCGCCCTTTGTACTTTGCGCCGTGCGCGTGGGAACAATCCTCGACCACGGCGACGCCCGTCTCCCGCGAAACGGCCATGATCGCGTCCATGTCGCAGACGTTTCCCCAAAGATGCACGGCGCACAGGCAACGCGTCCGCGGTGTTATTTTCCGTTTCATGTCGGCCGGATCGATCAGAAGCGTATCCGGATTGATGTCGCAGAAAACGGGCCGCGCGCCCAGCAGCAGGGCCGGCGCGATGCTGCAAATCCAAGTATTGACGGGACAAACGACCTCGTCGCCCGGCCCGACTCCCAGTCCGAAATACGCCGAGTACAAGGCCGATGTGCCGTTCACCACCGACACGGCGAACTTCGTGCCCATCCACGCCCGCCACGCCTGTTCGAATTCGCGCACCACGGGCGTTCCGCCCGAAAGCTCGTTTCGACGAACCATGTCGGCGGCCATCGCGGCCTCGTCCTCGCCGATTTGCCGCCACCGGTCAAGCTCGCCCGCCGCCCGCGCCGTCTGCACGAACGCACGCGGACCGCCCGGATTGACTTCCACGTCGAGCGCCATGTTCTTTCCCGATCGCGTGATGTGAACCGCTATTTTTTAGCGGCGTCTTCCTTTGGCACGACCTTGTCGAAATTGGGCTCCGTGCCGTCCGTTCCTTCTTCCATCAACCACATGGCCGCGTCCACGATACTTGCCTGGAACGTCGGATTTTCCCAAAGATCCTCGCGATGGCCGAGGGCGCTGAAATACACCTTGCCCTTGCCCAACGCGCTGCACCAAATCACCGGATACGGCGCAATGCGATACGCCGCTTGTTTTGCCCCTGCCTCGCCCGGGTCCAGCAACGCCAGCACATGCATCGTTTCCGTGTTGAAATTTTTGAACAGATACCACTCCTCCTCGAAACTCCAATCCGCCGGAATGCTCGCCATCGCCGGATGCGCCGGATCCACAATCTTCAGCGTGCCCTTGAACTGCGCGCCATGCGTGACGAATTCGGCGCCCACCATCTTCAAATAGGGCGTCACCTCGCCGCCGGCCGGCGTGTGAAACGTGTCCGACGCGGAATGAAAGCCCATGAAACGCCCGCCGTTCCGGACCCACTCCACCAGTTCGGCCTGGCCCTTTTCACCCATCGGCGCGCCGCCGTCCTTGCTGGGGCGCGTCAAGTCGCCCTGCGTGTAAAAACACACCAGATCGTAGTTCTTGAGATTGTCCGCATTGATCAGGCTCGCATCCTTCGTGCTGGTGAAAGGCGACCCGTTTTCCCGCGCAAGCCGCCCGAGAATCGTTTCCGCCAGACTCGGCTGATCGCCCTTGACGGCCACCGGGCTGTGCTCGAACCCTTCCGACTTGCTCAAGAACAAAATCCGCGGCGGCGTGATATCCTGCGCCACGGCCACGAAAGCCACACCCAAGAGAACCGCTGTCGCCCATGCCGTCCATGCAACCATTCGACACATCGTCCTTTCCTCCCATGCGTTTTCCATCGCGTTGTCCAACCGGCGTAGCATACCCTCCCCCGCGGCGCGGGTCAATTCGCCGCATTTGTAGTGTATTCCTGCACATGAAATTTGGAACGAGCACGCAGGTAATGGTATATAGTTCGATATGCGGGCAAGCTGAAGGATTCTAATCGACAATAGGTTTTTCAGTGCTTCAGAAAGGGGTTGTTGATTATGAACGAGTATAATTTGCTGGATGAATCGTGGATTCCCGTACTATACCGAAACGGCTGCTTCATTCGCATCGGCATCCGCAAAGCCCTCGAAGACGCCCACCGCATTCGAACCATCGCCGCAAGCAATCCCATGGACCGCGTCGCAATCCTTCGGTTCCTACTCGCCTTGCTGTATTGGTGCAAGGGCAATCCACCGGATGGAGCGAACGCAAACACTGGCGATCCGTTTCCAACGGATTGGTTCTCGATGCTTGATGCCAAGAGAGACTGCTTTAACCTCCTGGGTGAGGGGAAGAGGTTCTATCAATACAGAAAGGCTGGTTCTGGCTCGGAAAAGAAGCTTGCCGCAAACTATTTGGCACAAGAGGTGCCCACCGGCACGAACAAATGGCATTTCCGGCATGCGACGGACGAGAAGGATGGCTTGTGTCCCGCATGCTGCGCCATGGGCTTGCTGCGACTCCCACTATTCGCAACATCAGGGGGACGTGGCAAGCCGCCAGGCGTCAACGCGAAACCGCCTCTCTATGTCATACCGGTCGGCGATTCGCTCGCAAAGACCTTGCGGCTCTCGTGGAAGCCAATGCCCAATCTGGGAACACCGGCTTGGGAGAAGCCGGAAATGGAACTTCTAAAGACGGGGGAGTTGCCCTTACTGATGGGATTCACTTGGATCCCGCGACGGGTCTGGCTAGATAATCCCGACAAACCCGAAACACCCTGCATATCATGCGGTCAGGTCTGCCGATTGATCCGCCTCAGCGTCTTCGCTCCTATCGGAAGCACCAAAACGCAGGAAGGCGGTGTAGGTCGCTTCTGGCGCGACCCACACGTTCTCTATTCCACTTCAGCCAATGACGAAGTAATCTCGCTGCATGCCGCCGACGTGCGCGCCGCTCCGGACGCCGCAGCGGGACAGTGGGCAAGAATCATCGCTGGCAATCAGAAAGTGCGGCAAGCAGATGATCGAATCGGGACTTGGATTGTTGGTTTCTCGACAGTGAACAACGATACGTATTTGGAGGCGACCGAAAGCCTTGTGCGTGACCCATTCTTACCCGAACAGTCGGAGGCCATCATTGCCAGACTGGAACGATGGCAAAAGGAAGGATCAAAACTTGCCCGCAAGGCGCGTCCCCCGAATGAGAAGGTTGCCTCGCGAAAGCATGTCGAAATCCTTCCAATGCTCGATGGGGTTCGTCCACATGTCGAAAGCAAGGTGTTCGCGGACGTAGGCGAGTTGCTTGTGGGAGACGATGAAGCATGGGAGCAGGCGGCGGCTAAGTACAGGCCAATGATGAGGATGGTAGCCCGATCGCTTGCGCCCGGCTTCACGACCGAGGCCCTACGCCGTCGCCGGACCATACAATTCATTGTCCCCAATATGAAACCCAAACCTGAACCGGTCAAGAAAGATACCCGGAAGAAAGGGGGCGCGAGCGAATGACGCCTACCGAGATGTTCATCAAAACCCTGACGAACCTCAAAACCGGCGACCTCAGCCTCCTGCGCACGCACGCAGGACAAGGTCTCGATGAGTCGCTGGAAGGATTCGACCTCTTCACCGGAATCTGGTGGCCCTTGCGCGAGAAGAATCAAGCTGCACCGCGCCGTTCAGTGGCATGGCTGATCGCGAAGCTCTACGCGTTCTGTCCCATCCACCAGGAGCGGGGATGCGCGCTCGCCGCGCAATTACGCCGTTGCCGACCCAGCGAACAGTTCTTTAAGAAGTGTGACAGGCTGCTCCTGTTGCCGAACGACCGGTTGGAACCAGCTCTTCAATGGGCAATCGGAACCCTTGCTTCAAATAAATTGCGGCTCGACTGGGTGCAACTAACGGACGATTTATCCATTTGGGAACGTGAAACAACCCGCCTCAGGTGGGCGGAACAATTACTCGAAAACAGGGAGGAGAAATAGACATGTTGATCGAAATCCACGCCATCCAAAACCACAGCCCGGCCAACCTGAACCGGGACGACCTCGGCGCACCCAAGACCTGCTACTTCGGCGGCGTGCTGCGGTCGCGCATCTCCAGCCAGTGCATCAAGCGCAGTATCCGAACAAGCGAGCAGTTCAAGGCCTTGTGCGGCGGAATCCGTACCCGGCAGTTGGCAAAATTGATTGCTGAAAAGGTAACCGGCAAGGCCGATGTGAAGAAGCGCGCGGCAAAGATCCTCAAGGAATGCGGCATCGCTCCAAAAGACGAAGACAAGAGCGACATGCTCGTTTACACGACGCAAGAGGCGATCCAGGAGATGGCGGCGCTTCTGCAAGATGGCGACGGAAAGACCGATGAACAACTGGCGCAGGCCTTCGGCAACCTAATCGCTGATCGGACCGCCGTGCCTGATATGGCACTCAGCGGCAGAATGCTCGAAACCGGTGTCCTGAAAGACACGACCGTAGAGGCTGCGTTGCAGGTAGGCCACGCCATTTCTACGCACGAGGCGCGCCCGGAAGTGGACTACTATGTCGCCGCCGACGACATCCCCGGCGATGACGCGGGAGCGGGTTATGTGGACGAAGCAATGTTTGCGTCCGCCTGTTTCTACAAGTATTTCTCGATCCACTGGGAGACGCTGGTCGAAAATCTGAAGGGCAACGAGGAGTTGGCGGCCCACACGGTCGGCGCATTCATTCGCGCGGCGGCATTGGCGAATCCGACAGGCAAGCAGAACAGTTTCGCCGCCCACAATCCGCCCGACGCGCTCCTCATCGAGATCAAAGATACCCCGGTTAGCTATGCCAACGCCTTCGCCAAACCGGCCGCGCAAGGCGAACGCGACATCATCGCGCAGAGCATTGCTCAATTGGCGCAGTACGTTCACGACCTCGATGTCGGATATGGCCAGCCGCGACAGCGATTCTGGTTCTCTCCCAATCTCCGCTATACCTTGAGCGCCGTGCAGGATAAGAAGGAGATCGCACTTTCTGAAAACAACCTTCGAGCGCTCGACGAATTGATTCCTGCCGTGATTGCCGCAATCGGCCATGACTGGGAGGAAGTCCAGAAGGTTGTCGCAAACCATGAGGTGGCCCCATGAGCGCTAACACCCTCTTTCTTCGCCTCGAAGGTCCCTTGCAGGCATGGGGCGATCAGCAGTCGAAATTCGTCATCCGCCGGACCGCCGAAGCGCCGACCAAGTCCGGCGTCATCGGTATGCTCTGCGCCGCATTGGGCGTATCGCGCGCCGATGCCCCCGCCGAGTGGCTGCCGAAGCTCGGCGCGCTGCGCATGGGAGTTCGCATCGATGTGCCGGGCATTCGATGGTGGGACTATCACACGGTCGGCGCGGGCATGGAAATGCGCATTGCCGAAGCAGAGGGAAAGACCAAACCCGGCGCGATGCTCACGCGGCGCGAATACCTCTGCGACGCGTCTTTTCTCGTCGCCCTGCAAGGCGATCCCGCTCTCGTTGCCGAACTGGAAGCGGCCCTGAAAGCACCCAAGTGGACGCTCTATCTTGGACGGAAATGCTGTCCGCCCTCGCGTCCCGTGATGCAACATCCATCCGGTTCCTTTGAAGATCTCCGTTCCGCGCTCGCGTCCGTGCCATGGCAAGCCCGACTCAAAGGAGATACACCGCCTAAGTGTGTCGAGTGTCTCGTTGACTGGGAATCCACGGAGGAACAACCTGAAGCGCCCGACGATGCCCTCGTCTGGTACGACGTGCCGTTGACATTCGAACCACCGGCACATCGCCCACGATTCGTCATTCGCGAGCAATTGTCCGTTGGCATTGATGGCGTCCTAAGCATTGCCGAGACCCCCGCACAACGGTTTACACCGCCGCCGCCGCGTCCTCGAGCCGATTATGGCAACAAGGAATACAAGGATCGACGTAAAGCCCGCCTCGAACAAGACCACCATCTCTGCGTCTTCTGCAAGTCGCCCGCAACCACTGTTCAGCACGTCACCTATCGCCGTGCCGGTGGAGACGAGCAGATAGACGATCTGCGTTCCCTCTGCCGCCTGTGCCACGACGCCGTCACCATGATCGAGTACGGCCTTGGCATGGGCCTCGACCGTATCAACCCCGAAGAACAACGCTGGCGAAACAAGATCATCGAGAAACGCGACGAAATCGTCAAATTCCGTTCGCTGGAGACAAGGCGGCGGCGTCTCAGCCCAGAGGAGGTCGAATAATGTTCCTGTCCCATCTCTTGATCGATACCGGAGGCAATCCCGACCGCCCAAGACCCGGCAGGAAATGGCTCCGCAACGTCTATCACGTCCATCAGCGCCTGTGCATGGCCTTTCCTTCAAACATGCGTGTGCAGGACGATCCGGAGTTCCTCAAGCCCTTCAAGGGAGAAGATTTCCCGTTGCGCGGGAACGCGAACGCGGATCCGCGCAATCCCCGGCACAGTTTCCTGTTCCGCATAGACAACGGCATCGAGAGCGATGCCCCGCGCGCCATCATCCTCGTCCAGTCCGAACTGAAACCCAATTGGGACTACGCCTTCCACAACGCGCGCGTCTTTCTCGCGGCCGACCCGGAAACCCGCGAATACAACCCCGCCTTTACCACCGGCGACACGCTCCGTTTTCGCATCCGAATCAACCTAAGCAAGAAGATTCAGTCCAATAGAGAAGGTATCGATCTTCGAAAACCGCGAGTGGGGATAGACGCCAAAGGACGTCAAAAAGATCAAAGCAAGCGAGTGGCTCTCACATGGAACGACGATCAGAAGCCGGAAGACGTAATCGTGCCGTGGTTTGCCGAGAAAGGCGCCAAACGAGGCTTTGAAGTGAAAGGTGCGGCCCTTCTTCAACTTGGCTGGTCGTCGGGATTTACGGCGGAAAAAGAAAAGGGGATGAAATTCCGGTCCGCCCTGCTCGAAGGCACGCTTGCCGTGGCCAATCCCGTGCTCTTTTCCCAAACGCTGGCGTCGGGGATTGGCGCGGCGAAAGCCTTCGGATTCGGACTCTTGAGCGTCGCGCCATGCAATGTGAACCCGTGACATGCGCACACACGATCTGCACGAATTGCCGAAAGTGAGAGACAAACTCGGTTATCTGTACGTCGAGCATTGTCGCATCGATCAGGAAGACAAGGCGATCGCTTTGCATGATGAAACCGGCGTTACCTCCGTTCCATGTGCGGCCCTTTCCCTGCTCATGCTCGGACCCGGCACCAGCATTACCCATGCGGCCATACTCACGCTGGCCGACAGTGCCTGTCTTACCGCATGGTGCGGCGAGCAAGGCATCCGATACTATGCCTCCGGCTCCGGGGCGACCCGCGACGCGTATGCCCTGCTCCGGCAAGCCGCCCTTTGTTCCGATGATGCCGCCCGGCTGAAAGTCGTCCGAAGACTTTACGAGGCCCGGTTCAAAGGGAAAATCGACCCCTCCCTGACGCTTCAGCAACTCCGTGGGCGTGAAGGCGTTCGCGTTCGCGACGCCTATGCCCATGCCGCGCGGGAAACGGGGATTCAATGGCAAGGGCGAAACTACGATCGCGGCAACTGGAACGCCGCCGATCCCGTCAATCGAGCGCTTTCCGCCGCCAATGCCTGTCTCTACGGTATCTGCCAGGCCGCCATCATTGCCGCCGGTTACTCCACGGCGCTCGGTTTTATCCACACGGGAAAGCAACTTTCCTTTGTTTACGACATTGCCGATCTTTACAAATGCGACATGACCGTTCCACTCGCTTTTCATGTCGCGGCCGGCCATCCCATCAACTTGGAGCGGGAAGTCCGAATACAATGCCGCGACGTGTTCGCGGAACAACGCCTTCTTCAACGGATCGTTGACGATATCGCCCAGATCCTCGATATCCCACCTGACGAAGATACGCGTTTGGATGAGGATCCGGCCCTGCCCGGCGCACTCTGGGATCCCCGGCAAGGATCATGTCCGGGCGGCATACAATACGGTGCTGATGACTCCGGAGATATTGGACATGGTGATCATGATTCTTGAATCCGTCTCGCCATCCCTTCGTGGACAACTCACGCGGTGGCTGCTCGAACCAAAATCAGGCGTCTTTGTCGGATCCATTTCGGCCATGGTCCGCCAAAAACTTTGGGAAAAGGTTTGCAAGGAAGCACGAGATGGCGGCGCCATCCTCATCTTTTCCGCCAAGAACGAACAAGGTTTCAGAATAGACTTCTGGGGAAAAACAACCCGATGGATTACAAATTGGGAAGGACTTCAACTAGTTACCAAACCAAAATGCCAATAAATTCAATGGGTATTCCCCACGCACGTGGGGGTGAACCGGATCGCAAGAATGAGGCGGCGCAGCACCGAATGTATTCCCCACGCACGTGGGGGTGAACCGGCGGAGATGGTAAGGGAGAAAATAAAAGAGGGGTATTCCCCACGCACGTGGGGGTGAACCGAGCAATGCCGCGTATGAACAGGCCGCGCACAAGTATTCCCCACGCACGTGGGGGTGAACCGATCCGCCGGTGGCCGCGCCAAGCGCGAATCCGGTATTCCCCACGCACGTGGGGGTGAACCAAGCCGCCCGACTGATCGCCGAGGCGCGGGCGCGTATTCCCCACGCACGTGGGGGTGAACCGATTTTTGGGATGCTGTTGGTGCCAAAGTAGTAGTATTCCCCACGCACGTGGGGGTGAACCGACGTATTATAACTCGCCCGCGGGCCGAGGTACGTATTCCCCACGCACGTGGGGGTGAACCAGATGCAAAAGAGATGGCGGCGACTACCACGGCGTATTCCCCACGCACGTGGGGGTGAACCGTATGTCTCGGAAGAACAGAAAACGGCCATAGCGTATTCCCCACGCACGTGGGGGTGAACCGACCGCGAGTACATTGAAGAACATGCCACAGAAGTATTCCCCACGCACGTGGGGGTGAACCGTAACAAATAAAGCGTAAAGAGAAAGCAAATACGTATTCCCCACGCACGTGGGGGTGAACCGGTTCTTGCTGTTGAAGTGTGTGGAACGGTGACGTATTCCCCACGCACGTGGGGGTGAACCGTTTCCATGATCTTTTCATAATCGGGATCTTTTGTATTCCCCACGCACGTGGGGGTGAACCGAGCATTGAGGTTTCGCCGCAAAGCGGCGAAACGTATTCCCCACGCACGTGGGGGTGAACCGATCGAATCAGGGAAATGACACACACAGATGATGTATTCCCCACGCACGTGGGGGTGAACCGTCAACCTCACGCGCATATAACAGGATCCGCACGTATTCCCCACGCACGTGGGGGTGAACCGGAATTGGCGCGCAGAATAATGCGGTCCAATCGGTATTCCCCACGCACGTGGGGGTGAACCGTCAATCCCCGCGCGCATGCGGGGCTTTTACCTGTTGGAGCCGCGAGCCGCAAAGGCGCAAATTTTTTGGTGTTATTCCCTTTTTCATGATAGTCCTGAATTTTCGAACGTTGTTACAGGCAGCCATTACTGAAAAAAGTTGTTTTTTCCGGTTGAATGGGTTACAGAATCGTTTTGAGGCATTGAAGGCGGAGTTTCACCGGGAGCCGAAATCGGGGCAAGTGTGTGGGACAGGCTGTCCAGCCTGTCCGTCCACGGACAGGGTGTGGGTTCGGAAGCGGCAAGGATGCTGTGTTTACCGTAGAAGCGGCCTGTTGCCGCTTTTCCGTTTGTTGGAGGGCGTGCGATTTCGTCATGTGGCGTCGAATTCCGATTGGGCCCACAGGGTATGCGCAATCGGGTGTGGCAGGAAAAGCGGAGCAATGAATGGGCGCGCCTCCCGGAAAAAATAAAGGACGCCTCACTGGGAGGCGCCCAGGGCATCCCGTAGGATGGCGCCCGCGGATCGAAAGATCCTTACTATGATTTGAAGGTCAATCGCCGCTCAGGTATACTAAACTATATTATAAACATTCCTTCCGGGAATGTCAAGTTTTTGGTTTTCGGGTGTTGTTCAGATGGGGAGGCCTGTCATGAAAAAGGCAAATGAATCGCTGGTGCTGGGACTGGACCTTGGAACCAACTCGATCGGCTGGGCGCTGTTCGGATTTGACGGCGATAATCCCGTCCGCCTTGTCGGCATGGGATCGCGCATTTTCGAGGCCGGAACCGAGGGCGATATCGAGGCGGGAAAAGACGAATCACGCGGCGTGGCACGCCGAATGGCGAGGCAAATCCGCCGGCAGGGCGAACGGCGTGCAAGGCGGCAATCCAAGGTGGGCCGTGTGCTGCAAGCCATGGGACTCCTGCCCGAAGGGGATATCGATCATTCACAAGCCCGTCACGAATATTTCGTGACACTCGACCGGACATTGCGTGCCCGCCACAAGAAGGTTAATTTGGAAGCACTGCCGCATGTCTTTCCGTATTGGCTGAGAGCCCGCGCACTGGACAATCCACTCGAACGGGACGAACTCGGACGGGCCTTCTACCATCTCGGACAACGGCGCGGATTTTTAAGCAACCGCAAGGCCTCCGGAAAGAAGGATGAGGAAAAGAGCGTCGTGAAACAGGGCATCGCCGAATTGGCCGCGGCAATACATGAAACCGGCGCGCGCACCCTCGGCGAATACCTCAGCCGTATAGACCCTTCGGATCCCGAACAGCGCCGCATCCGCGAACGCTGGACCGCCCGCCAAATGTACGAAGACGAATTCAACGCCATTTGGGACGCCCAATCGAAACATCATCCCGAAGTGCTTACACCGGAATGGCGGAAAATCCTTCATAACGCCCTCTTCCGGCAGCGACCACTCAAACTCCAGCACGATCTGATCGGGGCATGTCCGCTTGAACCGGATCGCAAACGGGCGCCCATGGCCCTGCCCGCCGCCCAGCGATTTCGTGTACTTCAAAAGGTCAATGACCTCCGCGTCATCGCGCCCGACTATTCCGAACGCCCGCTCAATCCCGAAGAACGCACCCTACTGCTCGACGCCCTCGACCGCCAAGAGGAAATGACCTTCGGCAAGCTCCGCAAACTGCTGAACCTCAAAGCGTACGTCTTCAATCTCGAAAACGGCGGCGAAGAAAAGCTCATTGGCAATCGCACATCCGCCAAGATGTACGGCATTTTCGGCGAACGCTGGTTCCGGTTCACGCCCGCCCAACGCGAGGCCGTCATTCAAGACATCCGTTGTTTCGAAAAAGACGCCGCCCTTGCTAAGCGCGGGCGCGAGCACTACGGACTCGATGAAGAGACGGCAAAACGTTTCGGGGAAATCGAACTCGAAGACGGGTATTGTTCGCTCTCCCGGCAAGCTATCGAAAAGCTCTTGCCGCTCATGGAGAAGGGGATCGCCTATAAGACGGCCGAAAAAGAAGTCTATGGCGATCCGGGACCGGCCATCGCTGTCGAAATGCTTCCGAGTGTGGCCGAGGCCGTCCGCCAGCAACTCATGCCCGTCCTGCGCAATCCCGTCGTCAATCGTGTTCTGACCGAACTGCGCAAAGTGGTCAATGCGATCATCAACAAGTACGGCAAGCCGGACAAGATTCGGATCGAAATCGCGCGCGACATGAAAAAACCACGGCAGGAGCGCATGAAAATCAGCCGAAAAATGCGGGACAACGAAAAATCCCGGCAAAAGGCGGCCAAGCGCATTTTTGAGGAAATAGGCGTGCAGAATCCCTCCCGCGACGATATCGAAAAGGTTCTGCTGGCCGAGGAATGCGAATGGCGATGCCCCTATACCGGCAAGACAATCAGCATGCGCACCCTGTTGGGCGATGCGCCGCAATTCGATGTTGAACACATCATCCCGTTCAGCCGGTGCTTGGACAATTCCTTCAACAACAAGACGCTCTGCTACCACGAGGAGAACCGGAGCGTCAAACGCAATCGCACACCGCACGAGGCCTATGGCGGCGATCCCGCACGCTATCAGGAGATCCTCGATCGTGTCGCTAAATTCAAGGGTGAAGGCCGCGATGCCAAACTCCGCCGCTTCCAGATGGCGGACCTCGAGGATTTCGAGGATTTTTCCACCCGCATGCTCAACGACACCCGCTACGCCTCGACGCTGGCCGCGAAATATCTCGGACTGCTCTACGGCGCCGAGTACCGAAAACACATCCAAGTCAGCACCGGCGTCATCACCAAGTACCTGCGCGACTGCTGGGGGCTCAACAAGGTCCTCGGCGACGGCGGCGAGAAGAACCGCGAAGATCACCGCCACCACGCCGTGGACGCCGTCGCCATCGCGCTGACCAGCCCGAAAACCGTCAAGATGCTCAGCGACGCCGCCAAGCACGCCACCGAGGAACGCCGCCGCCAGTTCGGAAAGGTCCCGCCTCCGTGGGACCGTTTCCTTCAGGACATTCAGGAAGCCGCCGGTCAAATCGTCGTTTCGCACCGCGTCGCACGCAAAGTCAACGGCCGCATGCACGAGGATACATTCTACAGCCCGCAACCCTCTTCCGATCCGGCCAAACCGTGCGTCCATGTCCGTAAACGCGTCGAGGCACTGTCCAAGGGAGAAATCGAGGCCATCGTTGATCCCATCGTGCGGCGACAGGTCAAACAACGGCTCGACGAACTGGACAGCGACGATCCCAAGAAGGCATTCGCCACAGCCGAAAAACATCCCTTCATCGAAACCGGCGATGGACGCCGCCTGCCCATTCACAAGGTCCGCATCCGCAAGAATGCCGCCACATTCAAGATCGGCAAAGAGCATCGGGTGCGCCATGTCACCACCGATTCCAATCATCATGTCGAAATCATCGAAACGACGGACAAGCGCGGAAATGTGAAGTGGGAGGGATCCGTTGTAAGCCGGTACGAAGCCATGCGACGACTCCAAAACCGCGAACCTGTCATCAAGCGTGATCACGGCAACGGAAGAAAGTTCCTCTTTTCGCTGGCGTTGAATGAAGTCGTGCAGATGAAGGACACGGAAGGCGTTGTACGGCAATACAGGGTAGCAGGTGTGTCACAGTTCTCAACCGGCCAAATAGTAATTGATGTCCGCGAGCTTAGCGATGCGCGTCGTGCGGTTGATGTTCCTCGTGAAGGACGTACCCGTTCGCCGGACACGCTCCGTAAGTCTGAATCTATCAAGTTTTGCGCAACCCCCCTTGGGGAGCTTCGTCGGGCGAATGATTGAGCGGATCATAGACTTGAGCACGGATGCCGTCCGGCTGTCCGTGAACATGGAGCGGCTGCTGATCGAGCGGCACAATTCCGATTCGATCACGATGTCCGCCGAGCCGGTTACGGTTCCGCTAGACGAGGTGGCGGCCGTCGTGGCGTCGCACCGGCAGGTCGTCTTCACGCAGCCTGCGCTAGCGGGGATTGCCGCGCATGGCGGGGCGGTCGTCGTGTGCGACGGCAAGATGATGCCGGTCGGCATGATGCTGCCCATCGAACAGCATCATCTCCAGGCCGAACGGTTCGTCAAGCAAGCCGAAGCGGCGCTTCCCGTCAAGAAACAGATCTGGCGTCAGATTGTCCAGGCGAAAATCGCCGCGCAGGGGCGCACGCTCCTCGACTTCCGCAAGAGCGATTTCGGATTTTTCGAGATGGCCAAACGCGTCAAGTCGGGCGACACGGACAATATCGAAGCCCACGCCGCGCGGCGCTACTGGCCGCTGTTGTTCGACGATCCGGCATTCAAGCGCGAACGGGAAGCGCCGGACCAGAACCGCTTTCTCAACTATGGCTACACGGTCCTGCGCGCGATGGTTGCCCGCGCGATTTGCGCCACCGGCCTCCACCCATCCCTTGGCGTCCATCATCACAACCGCTACGACGCGTTTTGTCTCGCCGACGACCTTATGGAACCCTTCCGGCCCGTCGTGGACCGCGCCGTCGTCCATATCGTCTATTCGCGCGGCAAGGAAGCGCCCATGGACAAGGAAACCAAGGCCGCACTAATCGGCGCGGTGACCGGGCGCTATCGGCTCGATGGTGAGTCTCGCACCCTGTTCGATATTCTTTCCCGCACCGCCGCGTCGCTGGCGAAAATCTTTACCGGCGAAGGCAAGGAACTCGCCTTGCCGGTGATTTAGGTGATTCACCACGAAGGACACGAAGGACACGAAGAAGAAGTCGGAGTTGATAGACAAAGTTGAACATTGTGCGGTAGGATTTTTTTGCTGCAAGAGGACCGCGCATGCACGAATTGCCGGATGCGCGGAAGACATGGAAATGAAAGCAATTTCGTGGGCCGAGCCGTCGTCTTGATTGGTTTCTTGTTCCTTCTCTTCCGGTTCGTCTTCGTGCTTTTCGTGTTCTTCGTGGTGAAGATACCAATCAACCGAAACAAGGAGATGACACCATGGAATTCGATGCCCTGAGCAATCGGGTCATCGGCTGCGCCATCGAGGCACACCGCGAACTCGGTCCCGGCCTGCTCGAATCCACCTATGAAAAATGTCTCGCATATGAACTGTCCACGCATGGCATGACCGTGGCCACGCAGGTCGAATTGCCCGTACGCTACAAGGGGGTCCTCCTCGATTGCGGCTATCGCATAGACGTGCTGGTTGATGACCAGATCATCATCGAAGTCAAGTCCGTGGACAAAGTGATTCCGATTCACGAGGCCCAATTGCTGACCTATCTCAAGCTCGCAAAGAAGCGCATCGGACTGCTCATGAATTTCAACACGGTCCGATTGAAAGACGGTATCCGCCGATTTGTAATGTGAAGATTCACCACGAAGAGCACGAAGGGCACGAAGAAAGAAAGAGAATGCCGGGTGGTAAATGGATAACAATAGGGTTGGTGGTGTTTTGTGGTTGAAAAAGTCGGTTGTGTGTGTCTGAAACTTGAAAAATACAATGAATATGCACACTCTAATTTATCTGGACCTCCTACCGCCTGCCGATAGATTGTTTTTCTGTCCTTCTTCGTGTTTTTCGTTTTCTTCGTGGTGAGGATACCAATCAACTGAAACAAGGAGATGACATCATGGAATTCGATTTGTGCTGTGAAGATTCACCACGAAGAGCACGAAGAGCACGAAGAAAGAAAAAGAATGCCGGGTGGTAAATGGATAACAATAGGGTTGGTGGTGTTTTGTGGTTGAAAAAGTCGGTTGTGTGTGTCTGAAACTTGAAAAATACAATGAATATGCACACTCTAATTTATCTGGACCTCCT
>Ga0208825_1000030_pt1 | contig 143421 bp, 134 predicted proteins | sample AD_UKC113_MetaG_FD_184450 | JGI IMG/M metagenome (GOLD analysis project Ga0208825, IMG submission 184450) | Active sludge microbial communities of municipal wastewater-treating anaerobic digesters from Hong Kong - AD_UKC113_MetaG (SPAdes)... | ecosystem: Engineered > Bioreactor > Anaerobic >...
TGTAAAGGTGGTACTCAAAGAAGGATTCTTCAGCAAAGCCTCCCTTCTCAACTTCATAAGCTACTTCCGCTTCTTCTACATTCCCTTCATAATAGATTGGCTCCGGTACAGCTATACGGTGGACTTCCCCTGCGACCAGCTTCAATCTGGCGTCCTCATAGGTGGTTCCAGCCTGATTGTCGACGCTGACCCATCCCTGTATGTCAGCTTTTGTATCATCGGCATTTGTCTTCACGATATAATCAGCATTCCAGCTCATGCCGCCTGTAAGATAAGATGTGAGAACATCGCGGCTGCCTGAAACGGGAGAATAGACCTGCCAGACAAGGGTGGGTTTTGTAAGCAGACCTGCGGAGTCAGGGAACTCGAATCTGGAGACCTCCGTGATACTTACAACCTTTCCGTCGCTCAGCTTTAGCACAACCCTTCCGTCGTGGCTGAGAAGAGTCCCTGTGTATGTTTCTCCTTCCTTTTCGGTTACAGTGATTTCCTTACCCAGGAATTTGTCAAGAAGTTTGAAACTGCTTACCAGATCATACTCATAGTTCTGTTCAAGCACGGCAGTGTTTTTGTTTTTTGTGTCTTCAAACATGACCGAGGTCGGATCGATAAGTGCAGCCACATCGGTGTATTCGACATTGTTAACTCCGGTATTCAGGTCGAGTTTCCGGCGTTCTTTCACAAGGGCAAGGTTATCGTTATAGACCGTAACCTCGGTAGCCGAATCAGTCTCTGCAGCTCCAGCAGTGAGAATTTCCAGGGGATTTGAAGGTTTTACCTTTGTTATTACACTGGAAGAAGATTCAATCCCATTGGCAGTTATTTCTCCTCCATCAGCAGTGGTTTCGCGCTCATCTGCCTGAACCGTATTTCCAGCAGGGGCAGAGTAAGCAAACACTGCACCGGCAGCTGCAACTCCTACAAAAATCAGAGCAAGCCATACATAACTTTTTCTGGTTATCATAACAGAAAATAGGGCACTGTTTTATTTATATGTGACTTTGACTGCGGGTGAACTTGAAGTTATATCTTTTCTTTCCTTAATTTTGATGCCTTATGATGCTGAATATTGATAAGTCCTTGCGTGTCTACTAAAATTACTGCTCCAGTCCGGGTGAGTACAGTTATAATAATATAGACCAATACAGAATATGGAATTTAAGAAAGATGTATAGATAAGCTCAAGAAAACTAAAGGATTCGTCTTCATGAAAACGATTGAAACCCCTGAAGCAAAAAACCGGATCAGATTTTCATATTTAATCTCCGGTCTTATACTGGGTATATTTTTTGTAACAGCTATACTTCCGGTTTCAGCTTCTGGAATGGAAGCAAACAGGGAGGTTTCCGCAGGAACGGTTTATACAGGCGGAACTTTTACAGTGACTGTGAATATATCAACTGATCAGTATGTTGAAGCCCTCACCCTCGACGAAAACCTTCCTGACGGATGGAATGTGAGTGTGGTTGAAAGTGACGGAGCTACTTTCCAGAGTACCGGGACTTTCAAAGAGTCTACCCTGGAATGGATATGGGTTGAGAGCCTTCAGGCAGGAGAAGGAAAAACTGTTGTGTACAATGTTACAGTGCCTTCAGTCATAGAACCTGGCAATTTCACATTTTCAGGTAATATTTCCGCATATCTGGTCTCCGCAGTCCCTGTCACGGGGGCTTCTGAAATTACAGCGACATATTCCCCTCCTGAAGCTGATTTTTCCGCAGCCCCTATCTCCGGTACTGCTCCTCTTAAAGTCCAGTTCACTGATTTATCTACAGGCAACCCGGATTCCTGGGAATGGGATTTTGACGGGAACGGAAGCGCTGATTCTTCAGAGAAAAATCCGGCATGGACCTATGAAACAACAGGGACATATACCGTAAGTCTCAAGGCATCCAATGCTACCTATGGAAACGATACCGAGACAAAAACAGGCTATATCACAGTCAAGGAGAAAACAACTTCTTCCGGAGGTAGCAGCGGGGGAGGCAGCAGTGGGGGAGGCGGAGGCGGAGGCGGAGGCGGGGGGGGTTCTCCTGAATCGAGCAGAAATGTAGAACTCAAAGAGGTTTCAAATGAGCAGATTTTCAAGGGAATCCACACCTGCTACACCTTCAAAGGAGAAACAAACGAGATCGTAAAAATAGAGTTTGATCCCAAAAAGAACTTCGGAAAAACTACTACAATTGTGGAAATGCTGAAGAACACATCCTCAATAGTTAAAGAGCCTGCTCCTGGAACGGTTTACAAAAACCTGAATATCTGGGTTGGGAACAGCGGATTTTCAAGTTCAGAAAACCTTGAAAATGCCAGTATAAGCTTCAGGGTAAACCGGACATGGCTTTCCGATAACGGGATAGGTGAAAACACGATTACTCTTTACAGGTACAGCAACAACACATGGAACTCACTGCCCACAACTCTGACCGGAAAAGATGAAGATTATTTCTACTTTAGCTCAGAAACCCCTGGATTTTCACCTTTTGCAATCTCAGGTCAGGAGAAAAACAGCCAGTCAATCGAAATTGATCCTGCCAGAGATAATAATCTTGTGAGTTCAGAAGAAGCATCAGAAGAAAGTGATGGAAATCTGGATTCCGATGAAGAGAAGGAAAACAAAAGTGCTCCGGGAGCCGGAGTTTTATTCTCGGCAGCCGGGATTCTGGCATCATATACAGCCCTGAAGAAAAGAAAAATGGAATAAGGTTTCCAAAATATGGGAAGGTTCGGAAAAACCTTCCTCTCTATTTTTATGCTGTATTCAATATTCTCTCTAAGTTTTTAGTAGATTTTCGTTTAAATCAAGTGTATCCGCACTTCTCAAGCCATGTAAGAGACCTTATCCATTCTCCTTTCGGCTCCCTCGAAGTACCCACAACAAGCCGTTTTATGTCCCCAACTTCTTCGACCACACCGCAGGCTTCTATAATCTCTCCGGGAAGAGCCTGACCTGCATAGGTATGCGTGTAGGAGAGAACATGGTCAATTTCCTCGTGCTCCACTTTATAATAAGCAGGGCTGTCAAAGGCAAAGTCAGCGTTTTTGACTTCGGCTTCGATTTTCATTTTGACAGTATCTTTTCCCCGAAGCAGGGGATCTTTAATCTGGTCCCATTCCCTCACGAAGAGAAGATCAAAGTAAGTGCCTTCAACCATGCCGCGGTTTCCTTTTCTGGACTCGTGAAGCATGAATTCATCAAAAGAGATTTCAGGGATTCTTTTTCTGTAGATCCTCTGCCACATATCCTCATCGAGCTCTTTTATGGACCCCTCCTGCTGTTTGGCAGCGCTTATAGCGTCTCTTGCCCTGAACCACATGGGACCGTAGACAACAAAATCTATGTCAGAACTTTCGTTTTGCAGTCCTGCAAGCATTGAACCCGTAACCCCCATACTTGTCCTGGGAATCTCTGCAAGGTCAAGCACTTTTACGATTGCCCTTACACGGCTGTCGGAATTCACAAGTTCCGGAATCACGTCAGAGGGACGGAGCACCTTTTTTACTTCGGATTCCGGAACAACATGAACGTCCTGAACCCAGTCAGGCCTGTGTTTTTTCATGAACTCAAAAGCAGGGCCGAAATCGTATTTTTTGTACCTTATCCCGTTTAACTCCCTTTCCCCGTTTTCATCCGGCACGTAACGGAGTGTGGCTCTTATTCCATCTTTACGGAAGTAATCAGAAACTGCAAAAAGCCAGTCATCTTTTGTAAGAAGAAAATCTCGGAGGCGTGTTTTAAGCATTTTGTATCATCCCTGGAGCCTGTGAAAAATACTTGAATTCAAAGAAATCCTTGCTGCTGACTATATAAGAATTCATAATAAATGACAGGAAATGTATTGTACCGTTCCTGTATATAGCTGTCAGGTATTTTAGTTTTAAATAAAAGAAAACTGAAATTTCTACTTGCAGGTTTTTAGTGCTCGAATAGCTCTTAATCTCTGCTCTTTTCTACCTTTTTTAGAAGAAAATCTCTTTTATGGAACGTGATAGAGAGCAAACCATTACCGATAAACAGCCACATTATGGAGATGTCAGGTTAACATACAGATTTACCTGTGCCGGAGGTTCTGCAAGAGCTGCATACACGAAAAAGCCAGTGAGCTTTGCTGAAATTCTGTTTTCGCTGAGAGTGCTGTTAACCAGAGTCCATGCGGAGTTATCCTCATCATAGCAGTATACGGATACGAAATTTCCTTTCATTGAGCTGTTGAGGCCCATACTGAGATTAACATAAGGGTCAAATTCTGCGCCTTCAGGTTCAAGCCCATAATAATATTTCCCTGCAAGATACAGCGTTCCTGGAAGGGCAGGATGGTCTGTCTCTGTTATCGTTATTGCTTTAAGAGGCTCTTTCTGACTATCAAGCAGCCTTGTGCCCTTTGGAATAAATATGGAAGCATCAAGGGCATCATTTTTCACCAGGATGTCCAGAAGAGCATATCCGTTATTATCCAGATAAGCTGAGATGTCGGCTCCTGAAGCAAGAGTTACTTCTGTCAGGGTTTTATTGCTGTACGGGCTGTATGAAATATTTTCATATATGGTAATTATATTCTCGGAATCGGAACTTTCGGTGTAGGGCTGCCCGCATAAATTTGAATATGCATGTACCTGGGGAACCCGGTGGGCTCCTAAAATCTCTGACTTTACACTGTAAGAAAAGGTCTTTTTCTCTTCCGGGTCCAGCACAAAGTTCCAGCTTAAACAGGATGAACTTCCTGAATTCAGTTCCTTTCCTCCAGAGGTATTATTAACAACTGAAAAAGTTGCTGGCAGCAAATCCAGAAGCCTGACATTAACCGCCCTGTCCTGGATATTTTTCACAGAGAGCGTAATATACACAGGGCTTCCTGCAAAACCTTCTGAACCTGTATTTTTGTAGATTGCCAGCGGTTCAGCGACCTCAATTTCTACATTTTTGGAAAGAGAGTGTTTGCCGGAACTATCTTTCCAGTTTACGTCTAGTTTTATGAAATAATTTTCTTTTATTTTTTCAGGAAACTTAAACCGCAGTTCACAGGACTTTTTTGAACCCTTATCAAGCATTATTTTCTCCGGACATCCTTCCTTTACAAGGAGCTCGTCCGAATCCAGCTCAAGTTCTATTTTCTCGGCTTTTACCAGTCCGGTATTTCTGAGTTCCATATCAACAATTACTTCATCACTGAGATAGTATTCATCTTTGTCTGCTTCGAGATCGAGCTCAAGGATAACGTTATTTTCAAAATTTCTTTTTGTTTCAAAGATAAGCTCGGCTTTTGGGAAAAATAGACTACCAAACATAGGAAGACTTCTCTGGTCAGTGACATTGTATGCTTTCAGCCTTACATTCTCACTGTCAAAATAGCACCAGCTCGAACTGTTATTTTCCAGAACAGCATCTCCGATAAGAATGCCGTTTTTGAAGACCTGAACCCACACCATGCCGTACCCGTCAAATTTCAGTGCTTCCAGGGAGTATTCATCTTTTGAAACTATTGAGTTCTCAGGCCCGAGGGTAACTGTCAGGTTGTCCCAGTCGTCTTCATTTGCCGATGCAGGAAGAAGACCTGAAAGCAGAAACAATGCAATGAAAAAAGCTGCAGATACACAGAATGCATAATTTCTTTTTGCCTTTCTGTTCATGACTGTTCCCCTCCTGTTTCTAAGCCCTGCAAATAAAACTGCAGAAATAAGCCCAATCTCTCCATTAAAATCCGAAGAACTGCATGCATCTTACTTTCGTATTTGGATACTGGCCCTGTTTGATTCTGGGTTTTTGTTTGGTTAAGTGGCTCTATTTGATTGGCTTGATTATAGATTACCGTTCCATTCTCAGATTCTATGGATTGCCTGTATTCAGGCTGGGATGAAGCCTTTCCGTCGACGAGAATAAGCTCAGTTGCAGTATTGTTTTCCCCGTCAGCCGCATAAACAACTATTGTATTGGGGCCAGAAACTACTGGAACGCTGGCACTCCAGCTCTCCCCTGAAAGCAGTGCTTTCTGGCCGTTAACATCTACTGTAAGGTTCCTGTTTGTATCTTCAACCGTTCCGCTGACTGTAAGGTATCCGGCATCCACAGAGTCCCCATCTTCCGGATACTCTATCTCGATTTCAGGAGGTGTTAGATCCACAATCCTTGCAAGAAAAGGGGTGTTCCAGTTGTTTACCTCACATAGTTCTTTTTTCTTATTGGTGTAATCAACGTATACTTTCAGAGCCTGTTCCCCATCACGGGAGGGTTCCCAGCTGAATTCAATTGTTTTACTTTTACCGTTAGAAAGAGAAGATACAGGGGCTGTGGATACTATTTCGTCATCAGCATAAAGCGCTGCCTGAAAACCGTATGCAGAGTCCTTTCCTATGTTTTTGATGCTTGCTTTTATTGTATTGTCTTCCCCTGCATAAAGCAAAGGAACGGTAAGTCCTGAGACAATGAGGTCAGAGCTTCCTTCTTCTCCCGTCCCCAGGCTCAGAGCTGCCAGCACCGGATGCACATAATCTTCATCATCCCTTTGAAACTTCAGTTCGTTATCTTCTTCTGCAAGAAAATCCAGTACATCAAAGAATTTAAAATCAAAATAACTTTTTGAGCTTGCTATGTCGTTTTTATTTTCCCCATCTGCAAGTTGCTCATCGTTAAAGTAAAGGGAATCTTCAAGACCTGGGCTGCCACAGAGGTACACTACAGCAAGGTTTGCGGTTTTGTATTTATCTACATCCATCTTTCCGGAAAATTCCGCATATGCTTCATCATGAGTTGATGCCAGGTCCTCACTCCACCCTTTTCCGTGAAGGTTTATGTTACCTTCCTCAACCCAGTATTTTGTGTCCTGCCCTTCTTTATCTTCATATACCGCAGCAAGGATTATCCCGTACACTCTTCCATCAATATCTCCGCTTGTCTTTGCTTCTACTGTTAAGGGGCCGGTACTTATGTTTGAGCTGACATCATAAGCTATCCAGTAAACCCCATGACCGGAACAGTATATAGCAGGATTCTGGTCCTCGTCATCCCCTTTATCTGCTTTGCCTTCCAGATCAAGGCTTTCATACTCTTTATCTCCAACAGTAAGGTCAAGAGTTCCTGTTTTTGTTTCTGTGCCTCCCCATAGCCCTACATATACTCTTGCCCAAACTACGGAATCTCCCGGGACATTGAATTCCTGAACGTAAGGAGTTTTTTTAAGCCCTTCTCCTCCGTCAATATACAATCCTCCCTTTACCGTACCTGATGTGATTTCAATCAGTTCATCCTGTTCAGGGGTGCCTTCAAAGTTGTAAGTTGCCAGGCATGGAGAAATATATGTGAAAAAAATCAGTACTCCTGCAAGGTATAGTAAAAACCTGCTCATATTTTCTTTTTTTAATAACATATAAATCTCCAGCTCCTTTCAGTAAAGACATTTTAATTTCTGGCGTTTTAAAACTATACTGATAAAACTATGCTGATAAAGCGAATCTGAGGGCGTTTTTCCATTCCCATTTCGGTCCTGCAGCCGCATATTTCAAAAGCTTATCTTTTCCTACAAATTTTAACTTTCGTCATACTTTATATATTATTTCTATATCAATCTTTCTAACTAATGTTATTTTATTTTAAAAAAATTGATATATATTAAGACCTATTTATTAAAAAATTAGAGTTTTCAAAATAGTCGGTTAAATTTTTCAATTGAGGTAAAATGTTTCAATTGAGGTAACATGAAATTTTCTTTGATTCGAATCTGTATGCTGATCTTTTCAAAAGCAAAGACGGGCTTAAAATTTTTAACTGCCTGTTTTGATTCCTTCCTTAGAACGCCGGATAAATGCCTGTGAAAACGGATGCAACTAATTCTTGATCTCTTTTCTTCAAATTCAATCAGCAAGCTTTATATTCGGATACTCAATTTAAAGTTAGTTTATATGTGGCAGACTTTACTTAATAAGTTTGAAAAATACCCGGCACAGGCAAAAGTTCTTAAGTTGCTTTTTGAACGCGGGTTCCAGGTAAATGAGGAAGGCAAGGTAACTTCCGGAAGTATCGAGATTGCACATACTCAGCTTGCAAAGGAAGCAGGCGTTGACAGGCGGGTGGTTGACGCGACCACAAAGACTATTGTCTCCGACGAACTCCTCAGTACCATATTCAAAAACGTCCATTCAATCCCTTTTCTCAGAGATGTGGCACCTGCTCTCGGGCTAGGGGTAATCATCATTATTCCTGAAGATGCCGCTCATATTGGCATCCTTGCCGAAGTTGCAGGTTTGATTTCCAGGCACAATGTAAGCATACGCCAGGCAGTCTCAGATGACCCTTACCTTACGGACAACCCGAGACTCACCATCATTACAGACCACAAAGTCCCGGGAGACCTGGTTGATGAAATCCTTAACCTGCCTTCAGTAAAAGGAGTAAGCATTTACTGAGTTTTTGCTGGAAAAGAGTTAATGAAAAGTCAGGGTTCAGTAATAGCAGTTCTGCATTTTTATAAAAATGGGAATTGATTCAGTTTTTAGTGAGTGCTGGCAAGAAGAAAAAACAGGGTTAAACAGCCTCGGAAGCTATTTTTCCATCCTTTAGCTTTACCACTCTATCCGCAGTCCTTGCCATTTCAGGGTCATGAGTTGTAACAACAAAACTCACCCCCTGTTCCTGGTTTATTTTTCTCATAAGGTCAGCGATCTTTTTTCCGGTATCTGAATCAAGGTTTCCTGTCGGTTCGTCTGCCAGGATCAGCCTGGGGCTGTTTGCAAGAGCCCTTGCTATGGCGACTCTCTGCTGTTCTCCCCCGGACAGCTCGGAAGGAAGATGGTTCAGCCTGTCTCCAAGTCCGACAAGGTCGAGAAGTTCAGCTGCCTTCTTTTTTTGCAGGGAACTGGAAATTTTGCTAAAGTGCATCGGGTAGCAAATATTCTCCATAGCATTCATTGTAGAAATCAGGTTAAAAGCCTGAAATACAAAACCTATTGTCTGCCTGTGCAGGCTGACCAGGCTGGAAGAATTCCTGTAATCAACCTCGTTGCCCTCTATAAAAACCCTGCCCGAACTTGGTTTATCCAGGCATCCGACAATGTTAAGCAGGGTGGATTTTCCGGACCCTGAAGGTCCCATAAAAGAAACAAATTCCCCCTCTTCAATTTTCAGATTCACTTCTTTAAGAGCGTCCACACGCAAGCCTGAACCAAAAGTGTAATACTTTGATAAATCTCTGGTTTCAACGATAGTCATTTTCTATCACTTTCCTTATCCTTTCAGAAGAAGTCAGCTAACTATCTTTTCAGGATTTTTCAGACTCCTTGTATTCAATTACAAGTATTGCGTTTGTTAGCAGAAGGTAGTCTCCATTATCCTGAACACTGGCAAAATTCCCTGCAGGCTCCAGATAAGCTGCAACAGGCCTCTCATCCAGAGCTACCTGGACAGTTTCATCTGTCTGGTATATATTCTTCCAGCTTTTTCCCCCTCCAAACAGGATCTGTATTAGATCTCCAATGACCGGAATGCTCCTGGTTTTTTCATTAAAGAAAAGTTTGTTCCGGGCTTCTGAGCCTGAACTGTAACCCCCGGATGGAGAAACCGTGATCAAACGTGCATCTGCAACATTATCCGGGTTAATGTCCCCTTCAAAGTAAACGGTTGAAGTAGCCATTTCGGGATCTATCCCGTATTCGGCATACAGCATGTCGCAGCCTTCAGTGATCCAGTATTCGATAACCGGCAGTTCCGGATTCTCATAAACGAGCAGAAGCCCTATGCCCTGCACACAAAAGGTGCTTCCGTCTTCAGCAGTATTCACAAGCGAAAGTGAATAATTGCCCTCTCCGGAAATTTCCCCGCCAAGGTCATAAGCATGACTGCCTGAAAAGAAGTCGTACCTGGATACAAAGCCCTTTGTGTCCGTATACATCTTTCCCTGCTGAAGAGGCACTGCCCTGCCTGAATGCTCAAGAGAAGCATTAAATTTCGGATAGATGCCTGCAAGGCCCTTTTTGCTCCAGACCCAGTAAACATAAGCCTTTGCAATTTTTATGGAACTCCCGGCAGGAGGCTTGACACTAAAATTAACCCTGTAGCTTTCGTTATATTCAAGTTCTCCGCTGTACCTGCTGTCTCCCAGGGAAAAGTCAAGATCTCCCGGGTGCTCGTCATGGAGGACAGTCTGCAGAGGTCTGTCTCCTGCATATGATGCCTGAACAGGGGTGATGAGCAGCAGGAGGTTAACTAAAATCACAGCTTTTTTCAAATCCATTGTTATCCTCATCCGACTCGATTATGTTGTTATGCTCATCCACCTTCACGCTGAGAGTATGCTCACCTTTCAGGGCTTCAACCCTTATCTGGTCCTCAATAGAATTCTGGCCTGCGAGTTCCAGAATATTCAGGACAGTAACACTTTTACCATCAAGATAGAGGTTTACGTCAAAGTCCAGGGCTGAAGCTTCCCCATTATTCGTAATCTTCACCGGGACAGAGTAAGCATTTTTTTCTGCTGCGTGAGTATCCTCAACACAGCCGCTAAATACTGCTGCCATAAGTACTGCAAGTAACAGGAGAGGAAGAGTCTTTTTTCTCCGGGCTCCGAAAAGGGAAAGTAATGAAAGAAAGATCAACGAGGCTGAAGCGGTCTTTTCCTGAGCCTCGATTTTCACGGGTTCTCCGATAAATACCGAAAGATCCGGCTTTGAACTGACGCTTATATTTAATTTGCAGATATTATTTTCCTTATCTGATTCTTTTATCCTGTTTTCAGAGTCCACGGAGAGTTCAAGCACGTGGTCTCCTTTGACTGCCTGCCAGGTGAAAGCAGACCTGTATACTCCGGAAGCCTCCATCAGGACAGGAAAAGTTAAAACCTCAGTTCCGTCTGCTCTGAAGCTTACTGTAAAGTTCTTTTCGCAGATTCCTCCTGGATTGTTTATTGTAAAGAGAATTTCTGCAGGCTTTTCATCAACCAATTCTTCCTCCGAGATTTTCATTTCAGGATAAAGGTCAGGAAGGATTGAAGCAGTACTCCCGGATTTCAGGACCAGGGCTGCCAGTACCGGGTGCAGGTAGTCTTCTCCTTCCTGGATGCCGATTTCTCCGTCCCCGTCAAGGTCAAGCCCTCTTATAAAAGACACGGAATTATTGGACTGAAGATAATTGAGCACGTCAAAATGCTCTATATCAAAGTAGCTGGAAGAAAAACCTTCATCTCCACAGGCATCGAGGCTGACCTCATTGGCAATGTCGATTGCTTTCCCTCCAAAGCTATCAGACAGATATTTGGGGGGAATTCCAAGCATTTCCCCATTGAAACTCAGATAATCAGGCAGACCTTTTGAGCCGGTAAGATATACTACTGAAAGGTTTGCAGCCTTAATGCTGCTCAAAGCCTGTCCTGAGCTGAAGTACACATCTTCCCGGTCATTTACATTTGCCAGGCTTCCGCTCCAGCCCTTCCCATGGAGGTTTACATTCCCGCTCAGGACCTGGTAGGAAAGCACCGGAGCTTCTGAGTCCTCACAGGCTGCAGCAAGCACTGCCCCATAGACTCTCCCATCAAGCCTGTTTCCGGGCTCGCCGCTGCTTGTAAGAATCTCCACCGTGTTTTCCCCGTTTTTAGTAATATTGCTTACGTCATATGTTATCCAGTAAACCCCATGGCCTGCACAGTATACATTCTCGTTTTCGTCATTTATTCCGGCAAGCTGCAGATGTTCAAGCCTCTGCCCATTAAACTCGGGCTGTACCCAGCCTTCATAATTTTCCGTACCCCCCCATACTCCTATGTACAGGTGGGCCCAGCGAAGAGTGCCTTCCGGCACATCAAATTTCTGAGAGTAAGGAGGAAATGATAGCCCATGCCCTCCGTCTATGTAGATCTCTCCTCTAAATGTGCCCTGAGCATCCGGAGCAAAGGTTCTTCCCTCATATGAGTAGCTGGCCCCGGCGGGAGGGATTGAAAGCAGGAATAAGAACAGGAGGATAAAGAGCAGGTTAGTCTTAACAGGATCTATTTTCATAGCGTTCACTTTCTATCCAGAGTGAAATATCTGACTTCAGGAGAAACCTGGACTGCCTCTGGTTTTCTATTTTGATACATTTTTCATCTCTGAAGCAAGGTCCAATTAATGGACTTCATACTATCAAACAATTAACAGCAAAGTAATGGTTATTAAATATTACTATTTTTCTTTTTTGTATGAAATAATAAAAATAGCTTTCCGGGCAAGGTAAATACATTGAATATATGACGGCGCATTCTGAAGCAAACTACAGGAATTTCTGCCGGAATAAAATCCGGAAAATTGACAGTAATCCGGTTGGAACTGTGCATTAACAGATTATTCAGATCTCTTAAGAGACTGTTCCGTTGAAATATTACCTTAATTTTAAAATATGTAAACATAAATTTAAAAAAAGTAGCAATTAATGTTATATTAAATTTACAAATGCTTATTTTTTAAAAAAACTTATATTCATTTAATATATTTTCTATTTACTGATAACATTATCAAAAGGATTTCATAGATAGTTTGCAGGCGGGATGATGGAATATGCAGACTGGTACTACAGAGCAGAACAAACACAGATGGATGAATTATGGAATAGAGAGAGACCTTAAAAGATATCCAGGGCATGAAGCAAAAAACGGGCACAGCAGCAGAAAGGAAAAAAACTGCAGGATCAGAAATATACTCTGTCTGGCGGCAGGGCTGTGCTGCCTGATAGCAGGGTTATGCTGCTTTCTGGTTTCACCTGCCCATGCTCAAACCCCTGAAAATAACGGCTATGTGGCAGATAAGCCTCTTGAACTTTACAGCCATGATGCGATTCAGGGAGACCTCTACTATACTGTGGGAAACAGTTATTACAGTGGGAAGGCCTACCCCGGAGAGGTATATTCCGTGAGCCACAATGTCAACCTGCCTGAAGGTGCGAGTGTAAAATTTGCAAGGCTCTACGTCTACTGGACCTGGAGTGCCGAAGGGGTTGAGGGGAGGTATCCTGAGATGAAACTCAGCTTTAACGGAGAAGAGCTTGAACCTGAAAAAGAGTACAGCGACAGGAAAGGCTGGGGAATTTATAATTACCCCACAGGCACCTGGGCTTATGACGTGAGTGCTTATGTTACCGGTTCGGGAACCTTCAGCACAGATATTGAAAATACAGGTCCAGATGCCTCTTATGTCTGTTTTGACGGTGCAGGTTTGCTTGTAGTATATGCGGATCCGAATGGGAAATATATCGAATACTGGGTCAGTGAAGGAGCTGATGAACTCAATTCCCAGGTGGACGAAAACGGGAACCCTCTTTATTATGCTACTCCTGACCAGACTATATGTGAACTGCTCAGACCTGCTCTGCAGCTTCCTGTCCTCAGCGCGACTCTCTGGACCATTACTCAGTCCGGAAACTGGGAGAATAATACACTTCTGGTTAATGAGGAAAAGTTTCAAGGCATTACAGATGGAAAACCCTATCCAGATCTGGATATTGATATAAGGGAAATTAAGGACTACCTGAATTCCGGAGAAAATTCCATTCTTTTCCAGGCAGTGGGTGATTATGCGGTGCCTTCAGGAACTTTTCTTGTAGTTGAAAGAAATTCCCTTCCAGAAGAAGTGCAGACTACTTCAGGGGCGACTTTAGAGAATACCGGAGAAACAGACAATTTGAAAGACCTCGAAGAAACTTCCGGTGTCGAAACAGAGAAAGCCCCTGGATATGGATTAGTTTCTGCTCTTATCATCCTTTCAGCAGGAGGAAAACTGGCTTCAGGACGCAGGAAATATAAAACCCGAAAATAAAGAAACTTCATTTCTGGAGTTTCTTTTTTGATAGGTTCTCTCTCAAACCGGAACTGTCCCTCCAAAACCCGAATAGCTCAGATAGAGCCCGCCTGCCGTAAAAAGGATTGTGTATGCCAGGAAAAGATAATCATTACTTTTCAGCCTTAGTTCGTTTAAGCAGGTCCTGTGCCTGCTAGCCCTAAAACCCCGGGTATCGGCAGCTACGGCGAGTTTTCTTCCTGCCCTGAGTATATTGACCACAAGCGGGACAAGGATATATTTAAGGGCTTTTGTTTTGGTGCGGACCCCGCCTTTTAACTCAAGACCTCTTGCCTGCATGGCATTTAGAATTATCCCGCTTTCTTCAAGCATGGTGGGGGCAAAACTAACTGCTGAAGACAGCATGAATGCAATTTCGTAAGGAAGACCTATCCTGTAACTTTTTCCTCCTATTCTTATTTCTAAAAAATTGACAAGCCCGGAGATAAGCTTCGAAGGGTGGCTTGTGGCAAGCAGCAGCATTGCAGCGCTCAGAGATGTCATAAAACGGAAAGACTGGTACAGTCCGTACACAGCCCCGTCCGCATAGAAATAGACTCCTCCTGTAAGGGAGCCCAGTACAGGGAAGGAAGAAGGAATGAGGGTAAACAGCGGGTCCTTTGCCCAGTAATAGAAGAGAGCCTGTGAGAAAATAAAACCCATCCCTATACTCCCGAAGACCAGAAGCATTGCTTTTATTCTGCTTTTTGAAGGTTTCAGGATGAACCAGAAAGGCAGGGTAGAGAGAAAGAGGCAAACCAGCAAATAAGGAGTACCGAGTACCACACTCAGTACAGATATCCCAAAGAGCCAGAGCAATTTTACCCGCGGGTCCAGCCTGTGAAGCAGGCTGTCTTTTTGTTCATAGCGGAAAAGCCATTTCAACTAACACTTCCTCCTTCAATGTCATTTCATACAAATGAGAATAATAATCCTACTATTTCTTACTTTTCATAAATGCTTTAAGCTTTAAGGTTGTGAAAAATGACAGATATTATGGATCCTGCAAAAGACCCTGCTCCGCATGTCAGGCTTGAAAAACTCACATTCAGCTACCCATATTCGGATTCTTCTGCCCTGTGTGATGTGAATCTTGAACTCAAAAAAGGGGAATTCGTGCTTCTGGCAGGCCCCAGCGGCTGTGGGAAAAGCACTCTTGTGCGCTGTCTTAACAGGCTGGTGCCCGAAATTTCTGGGGGCAGCCTTTCCGGGCGCGTTCTTATCCGGGGAAAAGATCTCAAGAACGAAAAAGTCCACAGGCTGGCTCTTGAGGTGGGCATGGTGTTTCAGAACCCTGAAACCCAGCTGTTCTCTCTTACAGTGGATGAAGACCTTGCCTTCGGGCCGGAAAACCTCGGATTATCCAGGCAAGAAGTCAGGGCAAGAGTTGAAAAAGCGCTCAAAGATGTCGGTCTTGAAAGGTTGAGGAACCATTTTATCTTCACACTTTCAGGGGGGGAAAAACAGAGGACTGCGATTGGAGGAAACCTGGCAATGCAGCCCGAGATTCTTGTCCTTGACGAGCCGACCTCGGACCTTGACCCTGCAGGCACCCTGGAGGTGCTTGAACTGCTCAGGCGGTTGAATTCTGAAAAAAAGACTACCATCATCCTGATAGAACACAAACTGGACGCCGTTTTTGAAACGGCAGACCGTATTCTTGTAATGGACGAAGGAAAAATCATTCTTGATGGAAAAACTTTTGAAATCCTTTGCTGCGAAGAAGAAAAACTCAGAAATATAGGCATTCATCCTCCTCAGTTTACCGAGATTGCCGGTTTCCTGGGGCTTGCCTCTGAGTTTTCCGATATTCCTGCCTATGAAACTCTCCTGAAACGCCTTGCTGAACCTCTGAAGGCGCATGCAGATGAATATAAGCAGAAACAGGAGGAAGCTGAATCTGAAATCCTATCTTCTCTGCAGGATTCCAGGGAAAAACTTTCCCATGTCCGTGTCGAAGATCTATGCTACAGGTATGAAGACGGTTCGGAAGTCTTTGAAAACCTGAACCTTGAAATCAAACACGGAGAGTTTCTTGCCCTTCTGGGACATAATGGGGCTGGAAAGACAACCCTGGCAGGTCACTTGATAGGTTTTTACAGGCCCGCCTCCGGAAGAGTTTTTCTCAATGGAAAAGATATAAGCAGGTATTCTACAGCACAGCTCTCACAGCAGGTTGGATACCTTTTCCAGAATCCTGATTCACAGATTTTTACGGACAGCGTATTCGAAGAAGTCCGTTTCGGGCTCAAGAACCTTGGAGTGCCTGATGAAGAAATTAAAAGGAAGGTAAATTCTGCCCTTGAAATGATGGAACTTTCAGCTTACAGAAACAGACACCCGCATGCCCTCTCAAGAGGACAGCGCCAGCGCCTGGCAGTAGCCTCCATTCTTGCCCTTGAACCGGACCTGCTGGTCCTGGACGAACCCACTACAGGGCAGGACAGGGGGCATATCCGCAAATTCCTGGATAAGATCCGGGAGCTTAACAGGCTCGGAAAAACAGTGATTTTAATAACCCATGACATGGAGCTTGCAGCGGAATATGCGGAAAGGGCTGTTGTGATGAAGAAGGGAAAAATCCTGCTGGACGGCCCGACAGCAGAGGTATTTTCGAGCCCTGAAATGAGCGCAGCCGGGCTTATTCCTCCTCTTCCTTTAAGGCTTGCCCTGGATCTCAGAAAGCAGGGAATTGAAATCCCTCCGTTACTCACAGTTTCCGAATTGAAAAGCTTCATCAGGATCCGCTGTCCTGAGCTTGCCTCCTGCAGAGAAATTGTATGAGGCGAAATAAGGAATAGAAAGAACTGCAGAACAAAAAGTTTGAAGGAATCTTAAAGCCTTGCCCCGCTCATTTTTACTGCCGTATCGTAACCCAGTACCCCTCCTATAAGCCCTCCTGCACATGCAAGCACGAGCTGGAGCCCTATATACCAGGGCGCATAGGAGATTTTCCACTCAACAGGCGCATAAAGCAGGTAAAATACAAAGGTTGAAACCATTCCTCTTGATACTCCGTAGGTTATGGCGGTCAGGCGTCTGTCTGCATAATCCATCCTGAACAGGATGACCAGGAGATCAACAACAACCCCTTCGGCAAGATAAAAGCCAAGCCACATAATATGAGAGCCCCAGACAACCATGCTGATGAGCAGGACACATGTAAAGAGCAGGGTTGCAGTTCCAGGCTTTCGGACCAGCTGCAGGGCAACTATCATCAGGACAACCGTGGGGACTGCAATAATCAGCCCGTCAAACCAGCCCAGGTTGATCAGCTTGCTCACATACCTGAACACCACTGCAATAACTGCAGCGAGGAGTGCTATAGTTATCAAATCAACAGTTGTAAACAGGTCAAGGACACCGGAACGTTTTACCGCAACCAGTATGCCGATAAAAAGAAGGAGGCTTGCCAGGATCGTGAAATAAGTAAGCCATGAGGGCGGCGGTACGATGCTGACCTTATAGCCGCTTTGATCCTCACCTCCGGCATAGGCGGTGTGAACCGTGAAATAAACCTGTTTTTTGAACTCGACAGAGGCTGGAGGTTTTATGTCCAGGAAAACACTTGCACTCTGTCCCGGGTCCAGGTTCCCTATTTCAGCCGTAATTTTCTGTCCCTCTTCTGTTATGGGATACGGCTGGGGAGATACGGCAGCTTCCAGTTGTTCCGGTACTTCGATGAGCACGGTTATGTTATACAGGGTCTCAGTTCCCGGATTCTCAAGATTTAACCGTGCTCTTTCCCAGGAGCTTCCAGCTACAAGAGTATCAGGAGCCTGGTTTTTGTCAAGGGGAATTTCCAGGCTGCACTTGAGGGAAGAGGAACCGGAAGCTTCTCCTGCTGCAAGAACTCCCTGGGCAAAGGAAGCAGTCAGGATAAGCATAAGCATTACCTGAAGAATCCATTCATATTTCATGTTTTACCTCATCTTCATCTATTTCTTTTGAGTTCAGGTCAGAGGAATCTTTATTTCAAATCTATCTCTTCCTGAACCTCAGAAAAACCGCAATGCAGGCAAGGAGACAGACAATAATTACCGAGTAAGGAACTTCTCCTCCTGTTGCAGTTTTTTGTTCATGAATTTTGAGAAATTCGCTGTCTGTCTCTGATTCGGAAACAAGGACTGCAACGCAGGGATGGACATAACCTTCTTCACCTCGCTCAAAGAGGAGGGTGCTTTCCGTACTTTTCGGGAAGACCGAAACCGAGTAGAGGTCAAAGTATTTTCCCTGGGAGGATTTCCCCACATCGCTTCCGATGTTTTCTGAATCGAAATAGAGCTCATCCTTTTCTCCTTCGGTTCCTGCCACAAGCAGGGTATGGAGGCTTGCATTTTTCCCTGGGGATGTGCCTTTAAAGGTGCTTTCCACTCTGTCTTTTTTATTTGTATATGTAAGGGCATAATTGCCTTCGTTGATCCAGAACCTTACCGGAGACATAGAGCTGTTTTTTGAAACCACAGCAAGCGTAATGCCGTAGGGTCCTCCTCCCGGGTTTTCAGATAGGACCGAAACTTCGTTTAACCCTGCATGAAGGAAAGTGCTGGCATTAAAGCAGTAAAGGGCTGTCCCCCAGGCAGAAACGTAATCAGGTTCCTGTCTCACCGAATGTTTCTGACCATTGACCACCAGGTAGATATTGTCCCCGCTGTCATAGTTCCAGACAGGCACATAAAGCCTGGCATACTTTACCTCTCCGGGAGGGAGCTCAAAATACTGGATATAAGGGTTCTCTCCGGTATACCCGTGCCCTCCATCAATGTATACCTCTCCCCTTACAACTCCTTCTACTATTGTATACGGGGGGATTCCATCTCCCTGCCATCCTCCGTTTCCCGAAAAGACGAAAAACAGGAACATCAGGGCAGCTCCGATAAGTGCTGCTATCAGGATCTTTTTTCCTGTATTCAAGGCAGCTCATCTCCTGAAATTATACCTTCTCCGTTCTTCTGCAACTGACCACTCCTTTTAAAGTTGCCTCAAAGCACTTACAGGGTCCAGTTTTGAGGCTCTCCAGGCAGGATAAAGCCCTGAAGCTATGGATACAAATAAGGAGATAAGAACCCCTGCTGCGAGAATTTCAAAGTTTAATGCGGTCAGATGCTCTATGTTTCCGATTTCAAGCCTTGAAATCAGGAGAGCTCTCCCTACTCTGTCTATAAAAGTTGAGAAGAGAATCCCAAGAATGTCTCCTAAAACTCCTCCGAGTGCACCAATAAACAGGCATTCGGCTAAAAACATCCGCAGGATATCATACTCTGAAGCCCCTATTGCTTTTGAAATCCCGATTTCCCGGGTCCTTTCATAGACCGAGACCACCATTGTGTTGACAACCATCAGCCCGCCAACAAGCAGGGAGATGCTTGAGAAAAAAGAAAGGACAAGAGTCACTCCGTTCATGATCCGGTTAACCGAGTCAATTTCGTCCTGGGCACTTGAAGAGGAGAGTCCCAGTTTATCTATCTGTTCCCTTGTTTCGTGAACGAGGGAAGAACTTTCCACCTTTATCAGTACCCCGTCATAATACTCTTTTTTGCTGAGCCCTTTTGCATATTCAAGCTTCATGAAGGCTCCTGAATCCAGTTCATTTCCGGCAGGTTTCAGGTATCCCACAGGAGTAAAGCTGATTTCCCTGTCAAGAGGCCTTCCGTCTTCTCCATAAAGGCGCAGTCTGGCTGTTACCGGGGTTCCTATCCTGACCCCGTCTATTTTTTCCAGTTTTTCCCGGAGGTCGCTTCCAAGTACAATCTGGTTCTCTTCGCTGCCAAACCAGCTCCCTTCTGCAAGCTCAAGCCCATTTGCAGTCCTGTAATCTTCCTGTACCCCGAATATTTCAAAATAAGTGCCAGAAGGGCTTACATAGGCATCTTTTACATAAGGGCAGACGACTTCCCAGTATTCATTCATTTCCTCTACTTTTGAGTCGCTTATAAGGACAAGTCCGTTTTCCCTGAAACCCGGAGAGACATCTATCAAGGTCAGATCCCGCGACTTCTGGATCTCTTCTATTGCATTGATGCGGAGCCCTTCTCCTAATGAGACAACGGTTATTACTGTTGCCACCCCTATCGCGATTCCCAGGAGAATTAGCAGTGTTCTGAGCTTCTTAAGGCGCAGCTGTCTTATTGCCATTGCGAACTCTTCAATCAAACTGTTCACCAATCCTTTTTCCAGTTCCTGCAATAGGAGCAGGGGCCATATCACGCATATTAATTACATAAATACAAAAGATGAGAGAAATAAATCAGAAAATTACACTATTTAATGCTACTATATTTAAATTAATTAACATAAATTCTGAATATATAACTTTTTTGATTTTTAGCGATACTTTTTGAAGTATATCACTGCTCCGGACACGAGTGCAGAAAGTAATACCCCGTATATTCGAAAAAATGGAAAAATTATTAATACAAAATTAATTCGATGAGTATAATTAGTTTGACTATATATGTTTTACACGTATGCAGATTGGAATTGTGATTCATAACCTCCAGCTTATGGATTCCCCTCAGACCGTAAAAAACATTCTTACGCTTCTCTCCAGGGAAAATTGCATAAATGCCTGTCTTTGCGGTACTCTGGGAAAAGTTGCGGCAATTGATGCCGGCCTTGAGAACATGATCGAACTTGATCAGGTCCTTAAACCCAGTGCCTGTATCGAGTCTCTTTTCAGGTCAAATGACCTTGTATGCCTTCTGAACCACGGGCGTGAGCTCGAAACAGGCCGTACTTTCGGAAGGATCGTGGTCTCACATATAAAGAATCCTGAGGAAAAGCCCCTTATCCAGATAGAAAGGCCGGGCTGTCTTGACGGTGAGCTTATTCCGTGGAATGGGGCTGCTGATCCTTATGTTAAAAAGCTTTCAGGTCTTCTTAAACTGAAAATTTCCCAGCCTCCGCTTCCGGTCAATTCCATAGAAGTTAGCAAGCAGGGGAGGCAGGTCCTGAGACGAATCTCAACTTTTCCGGGGGCGAATATAATGGTTGAAGGGATTGTGGTTGGAAAAGCTACTTCTTCTGAAGTCGCTCTCATGTCCGAAGATGGTTTTCTGACTTCTATGGAGGGAGGAATCATAAAAAAGCAGGGTATTGAGATCCTTCACAAGTATGAGGAAAGAGTGCCTGTAGATCTTTCCACTGCATGGGTAAAAACAGCAAGTTCCCGAAGGAATCCTGGAGTCTTTGAAAATCAGCTGGAAAATAAAAATAAGGGGATAACAAAAAGTATCTCTTTAAAAAAGAGTTTTTTACCTGAGAACGTAGCTGATAATAGAACCAGGGTTATTCTTATAGACCACTGCGCTGAGCGTTCACTTGAGATGCTGGAAGGGGCAGACTTTGCCATCACTGTTGGGGATGACACTACAGAGATTGCGGGAAGTATTTTATCCAGGTTTGGAATTCCGGTTCTTGGGGTTACGGATGGGGATTGTGATGAACTTGCGACAGCAGTGAAATATGCCTCGGGTTCTCTGGTTCTGCATTTAAAAACCGGGAAGGATGATGAGTTAGGAAAAAACATTCGGGAGAATTTCTTTTCTGGAGGAAACTCCGCGTTTTTTAAGAATATTGAAGATATGAAACTGAAAATCATAACCCTTGCAGAAAATTTTCTGGAAAGCATTTCGGAATACTGAATCTACCGGCTAAAACTCAAAGAGAAAGTTTTCTGGTCTGCAGAGATATAAGATCTGGCTACTGAGCCTGAAGCGTAAAGGCCCGAAATATTTTTTAATATTCTGGTAAGTGAGATCTTCAAAACAATTAACAAAAATAACAATAAATAATATTAAATAAATAATATCTGTTAATAAATCCTACAAAAACAAATATTTTTAATATAAGGATCTCAAAGTCTTACTACTAAAAATCGCAGGATTGAAAGATATGTTGCAGAGTACCGGAAATCCGGTTAAGATGTAGAATCCGCATGAAAGCAAAAAAGTTTCGAATTGCAGTTATACAAGGTTTCTCTGAATGACCCTTTAATGACAGCTGCCTCATGAGTTTTACAGCCCCTGGAGTTATAGATCTATACTCCGGGCTGTACTGTCTTAAGAAGTCAACTCTTGCCCCAAATATGGAAAAAGATATCAGGGAAACAGAGTTAAAAAAATGTGATACCTTAATTCTGCATCTTCCATTATTCTGGCTCTTTTTATCAGGGAGATTGATCTTCAGGATAAGCACGTTGTGCAAACATCATGAATAAAATATTCATAAGTTATGGATCAGGAAATTGAGGTTTGCGAATGAAAGCAAAAATTGTGTTATTTATCCTTACTATTATGATCTTGGTGCAGGCGGCTGCGGCTTCTGATATAGGTGTTGGAGTAAGCCCAGGGAACTTAAGTTACAGGCTCGCTCCTGGAACTTCAGCAGAACAGTCAATATATGTAATAAATACAGGAAATGAAACTGCAACGTATAATGTTTTCTTAGACGACAATGCTTATGATAGCTGGTTTACATTTTCTATCTCTTCTTTTGAACTGAGAGCAGGAGAAAATAGAGAAGTCAAGGTAAAGCTCTATGTTCCGGCTTCGACTGAAGGGAATGTTGACTGCAAAATAAAAGTTCCATGCACCGTGCCCGGAGGAGATATTGGGACAGGGGTTATAATTCCTGTCCATATCGAGGTTTCCACCTCTGAAGGAAGTTCTTCCGGGATCAGCTCTTCAGGCGGCAGTTCTTCTGCAGGAGGAGTTTCTCCTGAACCTGCCAGTAACATAGAATCAAAAGAGCTTTCGCAGCAGTATGTCACAAATGGAAGCCGGGCAGAGTTTGATTTTACACAGAATGCAACCTGTGTGACATATGTGATGTTTGACGCCAGAAAAAGCATGGGTAAGGTCACAACAGTTGTTGAGATGCTGAAAGAAAAATCTCAGCTTACCCCTGATATTCCTGAAGGTGAAATTTACAGCTACCTGAACATATGGGCTGGAAACGATGGCGCTGCAGCTACAGAAAATATCGAAAATGCCGTAATCGGCTTCAAGGTGAACAAAACCTGGGTAAGTGAAAACAGGATTGATATCGATTCGATCACTCTGGGTTGCTACGAAGGAGATAGATGGAACTCATTACATACGAAAAAAACTGCCGAGGATGGAGAGTATATATATCTGGAAGCTGAAACCCTGTGTTTTTCTTACTTTGTTATAACAGGTGAGAACACAGACGAAGCCGGGGGGAAACTGGACATGACCCCAATCACAAGAGTTAGTGGTAAATTTAAAGAAACTGCTGAAAGCCTGGAGACAACCGCAGTTAAGAATTTTGAAGAAAAGAGTCCGGAAGTTCTGGCAAAAATTGAAGGATATGAAGAAACAGTTCGAGAATTTTGTCTTAAGTGGATTCACTTTGTGATGGATAAAGACTGGTACTCTTATGCTTATAATAAGATAATGTAAATTTGCTCCTGAATAACTCTGGAGTCCGCATGCACATGAAAACGAAACTTCAGATTAACAGAACAAATGCGGGTAAAAAACCTTTGATGATAAAGCTTAACCCGGGTGGCAGAGAGTTCTAATCTGATCCAGATCAACCTCAACTGATGCACATCTGGATATTAGCTTAAAGCTAAGGTCTCTTATCCGAATAATCGGTCATAAATAATAAAAATGTGTTTTCATTTATGGTGCTTCCGCCAACCTGAATTTTCCACAAATGGGTGTCTCCAATTATCTCTTTTTCAGGCGGAAGCAGGACTCCTTAATTAGCAATCCAAAAAACGCACATGATATTCTTCGAATAACATGCCCAAAGAATGAAAGCATCTGGAAGTACTTTCATGCCAGGGGTCTGGTTTTTCCAGTAAGCGTTAAGTGCTCCTGCCAGGTGAAAAGAACTCTGTATGATCAAGGTGTCAGAAGGGTGGCAGGAGCAAAAACAATAACAAAAACAAAAGTTAACTATTTAATTTCAATGATCGGGCTAATGATTATTAGCTTTTGAGCCAGCTTCTTACTGCTTCTCATATGCCGAATAAGTTAAATTCAGGCTTTTTGTTCTTCTTTCACGATCTTGCACAGACACCTGATCGTCCGATCTGCGCTCTTATGCAGAATGGCTGTTCCTCCTGCTTCTTCCCATTCGCGTATATTATTTGAATTATCATCTATCAGGATTCTGGAGCTTCCTGACTGAAGGGCTTTTTCCGGGCGGAAACAGAGAATTGCGTCATTTGCATATGGGTCCCCAAGTTCTTTTTTCAACCACTCTATTTTCCCTTTTCTGGCATTGGCCATAGCTATTTTTCTGTCCGGGCTCGGAAGCGCAGAAAGAATTGTAGGGTATAAGCCGGAACTTTTCAGGAAGCCGTGAAGTTCCTTCCCTCCGGTCATCCAGGGCATTTCTGACCAGAAGCCGGGTCCAGCAGCAGTAATATGTTTCCAGAATCGCTCTCTGTCTGCGGCGTACCAGATCATCATATGTTCACTTAATTTCTCGCACGCGCCTGTGAAATCCGTAAGTACTCCATCCATATCCAGAAAAACTTTCAAATCCGAATCCTGTCCTGAAGCAGGTGAGGCAGAAGGGCTGGATGGAAAAGATCTGTGGAGACTTAAGGAGTTATCCTGAATCTTAGTGCTCTGAACAGGATTATCCTGATGGAAATTATTTTTAACAGGGCTGCTCTTGACTGGATTTTTGTGATCATAGTTACCTGAGATCGAGTTAATCTTTATAGAACTTTTATCTGTAAACCTGCGCTGATCAACATAAATGGACATGAAACCCGTTCCTTGCCTTATGCGGCGGCAAATAGTTCTGGTTTATTATATGATACATAATTAAAATATTTACTCTTTCTAAATAATATAATTAACTGATGCAATACAAGAAAATATCTATTGCCTCAAAATAAGATTTAAAAGAAAAAGATGCAGGGGATGGAAAAAGAAAAACTAAAAATAAATAAAGAGATATCCGGGTTAGAATTCAGTCTTCTCTGACAATAACCGAGTTTTAGCAATTTTATCATGAATTCCCTGCTTTTTATTATCGAAAAGGATTGGCAAAAATCCTGCAAAAAAAGGCAGAGACTCCAGAATTCTTCCCACAAAACGCTTCGTTGCACGAGAGACAGAAATTCGGTTTCCGTTGAGGTCAGTTATGGCGATATTCATTGCATTCTGCTCGTTAATGACTGCTTTACAAAAGGATTATATTTATAACTGTTCAAAAACAATTCGGGTTGATGAAAGGAAAAATAAAAAAGTACCTGAAAATTACAGTTTATACTATTCTAACCCTATCCATACTTATTTTTATATCAGGTATTCTGGTTTTTTCTAACCCTTTTTTCCTCAATGCACATGTTAGTTTACTTGTTAAACACAGCGGGACTGACCCCCATGAATTTAAGTTTCAGACTTATACAAAAGAAGAATTTGCCCTGAAATACTTAAATGTCTCATTAAACCCGGAAGACGATTTCATAGAGCTTTTCGAGAGCCATTATGGGACTTCCAATAAAAAAGACGAGTTCCTGATAGTAACTTACGATATTCAGGATCCGGAGGACAACTTAACTTATACACTTTACGGGATAAACAAATATGCCGATTTAGTCTATGTAAGTACCAGAAAAGTGCACCATCTTGATGAAAAAAGAGGCGAAGCTTTTTATAAGAGCATGAACCAGCCGGCAGACCGGGCAGGAAATGAGTGATTGGAATGAACCAGAGAAAGCTCGCTTTTTATTTCTGGATACTTATGATAACAGGAGGTATAACAGTATATTTCCTTTTTCCGGATGATATAAATCTTCTTTTTCTGGAAAAACTATCTGAAGAATACTATTATGTAGCCCTGATTATTTATTTCCTGCTTCTTTCAGTCCGGGGACTTACAATGATTCCTTCAACCCCACTTCTCCTGGCAGGGGTATTGATATTTGACCCTGTGGAACTCTTCTTCGTAAATATGGCGGGAATTCTGAGCTCTTCTACCATAGTATACTATTTTTCAAGGTATCTCGGCTTTGACTCATACTTTGAAACAAAATACGGTAAATATGTCCGAAAAATAAAGAAAAACCTCACAGACAAAGAACTCCCGGTAATTGTGGGCTGGAGTTTTTTCCCTCTCGTGCCTACGGATTTGATAGTTTATGTAGGGTCAAGTCTAAGAGTACCTGTCCTCAAATGCCTGCTTGGAGTTTTCATGGGAGAATCCGTACTTAACATGTTTTATATTCTTTCTACAAATTTGATCCTGAAGCTTTAAACCCTGTATAACTTTTTTATACAAATATAAGAAGTTGCTTGAAAAGGCAGGAGGACAAAACTTTGAACAATCTCCAAATAGCTTTTTCTTGTCGTATTTTGAAAAATAAGTGGAAACTGAAGGTATCTTCTGAACTGAATGCTTATGATGCCAGAAAGGAAAATAAAGATAAGATTTAGATAAGATTTAGATAAGATTTAGATAAGATTTAGATAAGATTTAGATAAGATTTAGATAAGATTTAGATAAGATTTAGATAAGATTTAGATAAGATTTAGATAAGATTTAGATAAGATACAGAGAGAAGGCTTCGCCTCCTCATCCGTTATTTTGTTTGTTTTTTCCTTAAAAAGCCTTAGATTTTATCCATCAGTTTTTTAATGTCTGCCTTGATTTCCGAAGCAAGCTTTTTTGCATTGTCTCCTGTTGCATCAACCAGTTTTTCGACCCTGCCCGTGATGCTTTTTACCTCGTCCTTTACATCTATTGATTTTATTTCCCCGGCAAGCGACTTTATTTCCTCGTTAATCTTTTTTGCAAGTTTTGAGGCTTCGTCTCCTGTCTTTTTCGCAAGGCTGTCAACATCACTCCCAAGATTTCTAATTTTTTCCTGAATGCCGAAACCTTTTTTACCTGTTTCTGTTTCTTTTGTTACAGTCTCAACTGCTTTTGCCATATAAATCCCCCTGTATATTTGATAAGACCATAGATTTCTCCCATAGAAATCTGTCTTTTAATGCTTATTTAATTTCTATCCTTATTATAAATACCCATTGAAGTTTCAATTCCTGTTACAAGATCTCTTTTTTGAAGTTTTAATCGATTTTATATGAGCATGCTTATGAAATTATAACTGGAAATTCTCAAGCGAGCTCAATCTTCACACCCAAAACAATTTTATACATATATGGTTAACATTTATGACTGATTTTGCATTTTCAGCGTGTTTCAAACCAGCACTGTAAAACCAGTCGTGGAGAAAACTAATTTAGAGATAAATCTCATTACGGTACAGGCTTATAATGTATAAATTAAAATAGTATGCTTGTAAAGAGTAAGGCAGCTTAACTAATTAATAGAGTTTTTCAAGAACTCCGGCAAGGAAATGTAAAAACAGAATTGTATCATCTCCAGCAGAAATTAGCTCCCCGGGACAGGATACTTTCATAAAAATGATTGAGGAGACATGCAGACCTTAGTTATATGCATAGACAGGGATAATGATCTCGGCGAAAAAGCAAAAATGGGAACTCCTATTGTAGGGAGGGAGGCAAATGTCCAGGCAGCAGTTGCACTGGGTATTGCCGACCCTGAAGATTCAGACACAAATACTATCTTCGGAGGAATCCGGATCCTTGACGAGCTTCGGGCGAAGGGAGTTGACGCGGAGATAGTCTCTTTTGCCGGGGACAAGAATGTTGGAGTAATTTCTGACCAGAAGATTGCTGAACAGCTCGAACTCTATCTCCGGATGAACGACGTGCAGCGTGCAGTCTTTGTCTCGGATGGGGCAGAGGACGAAACTCTTGTTCCCATAGTGCAGTCCAGAATGAAAATCGATTCCGTAAAAAGAATTGTGGTTATGCAGAGCGAAAACCTGGAAAGCACATACTACATCCTGAAACACGCTTTCAGCGACCCCAAAATCTCTCAGACTTTTTTCGTTCCTCTTGGCCTTGCTTTTCTCATCTACGCCATTTTCCTGCTTGCCCGCTATCCCGAAGGGGCTGTTGTTGGAATTCTTGCGGCTGTAGGACTTTACATGCTTTACAGGGGCTTCGGGCTTGATGATATTGTTGCCCTTGAAAAAGAAAAGCTCTGGGATGCTTTCCTTGAGCAGAGAATGGTTTTCATCAGCTACACTGCTGCACTGCTTGTAAGTCTTGTAGCCACGGTATACGGAGCTATGGAAGTATGGAAGCTCTATTCTGCGGAAGGGGTCTGGTACCACGGTACCCTTACTCTTATCTCCGTTTTCGTCAATGTTTCTGTCTGGTGGTATGCAGCAGCTCTGCTGCTTGCGGACATGGGAAAGATTTTCGATTTAAAAACGGATGGCAGACCCATATACAGAAATATTTCAATATCCCTCTTTGTGATCGCAACCGGTCTACTCTTCTGGGGAGCAAGCACATACATCCTGGCAGCAGCTTCCTTATCTGAGGGGGTATTAAGCGATCCAACTCTTGCACTGCAGTACTTCGTATATTCGATTGCGATTGCAATCCTGATCGCCCTTGCAGGGATAAAGTATTCCCTCTCAAACCAGAATCCAGAAAACGAAAAGAGATTGAGGGGCAGAAGAAACAAAAAAAGCGCATAAAAGTCGAATCCAATCATTTGGAATAATAGGTTTTGATTATTAACGCGGAAAAGGAGATTCAAAAATGGAGAAGGCAGATGAGATTGCAGAAATTGCGGTGCTTGGGGGCGTGGGTTTCAGCTCTTACAGGGACTGTGAAAGTCTTTCGGTAAAGACTCCCTATGGGGGTGTTACTGCGTATATTACCAGTATAAAAGGAAGAAACACTGCAATAATTCCCAGGCATGCTGAAGAAATCCATATTCCACCGCATAGGGTCAACTACAGGGCAAATATCTGGGCAGTACATTCCCTTGGAGTAAAACGTGTAATATCCACAAACTCAGTGGGATCAATGCGGGGTCATCCGGTTGGCAGTTTTGTCGTTCTTGACGATTTTATAGATTTCACCCGCAGCAGACGTTCAACTTTTTACGACGATAAAACCATACATGTTGATGTCGCTGAACCTTACTGCCCTGAAATAAAGGCAGCCCTCAGGTTTGGACTGGGAAAACAGGGTCTTTCTTATACTGAAGGGGTTTATGCCTGCACGGAAGGCCCTCGTTTTGAGACCAGAGCTGAAATCCGCATGATGAGCCAGTTTGCAGATGTTGTCGGTATGACTGGAGTCCCGGAAGTAGTCCTTGCAAAAGAACTCGGCCTCTGTTACGCTTCCCTTGCCATCGTCACAAACCAGGCATGCGGGATGACCACACAGAAATTAACCGCAGATGAAGTTACGGAAGTTGTCGGAAAATCCCAGGACTCGATATTCGAAATCCTCTCGGATGCGATTGAAAAGATTCCAGAGACTCGGAACTGCACGTGCAGATTTGCAAGGGAAGGGGCCTGCCTTTAATATATTTGAAAACTTTCTCACTCTGCTTACTGCCTGGCTGGATTATTTAGTTGCATCTCTTTATCCAGTTAAACCTTCTTTTCAACCTGACATTAAAGGGAAATTCAGGTGGAATGTTCTGAAAAGCATTTTTTGGAAGAATTACTGAAAACCGTTGCATATTTCCTCATTAAATATTCACAGCTCTAATTTTTCAGGTGCTGTTACACAGCTGGGCGCGAATATGCAGGCGTCATGTCGGCAGAGAAACATTATTTTTGAATTTCGAAAGGAAGCTTACTTATACCATTCACATATCAGGATAAACAATGACACTGTGGGTCCTCGGTTACGCCGAAAAATCAAAAGTTATAGTAATGACAATAAAAGACCGGATGAAGCAGCCGCTTTCCGTGGCCGAGCTCCATATAAAAGAGATTTATAAAGGTCCGCGCCCTCACAAAATCAGGCTTCTTACCGGCAAAAAGAATGAGGAATTCATTCCTCCCCAGCAGTTCATAGAGCTTTTGCGAAGTGCAAACAGGATCATGCTGGCAGAAGGAGGCGACCCTGCAAATGAAGAGGCCTTCCTTGAAATGCTTAAAGGATTTCAGCTAAGTGCAGATAGAGTAAAGATATGCAACCACTGCCGGATCAATAAGCGTTTCAATTTTGTAAACAGCAAGTCAATCAAGTATCATGATGAACTTATCTGTGAAGATTGTGCAAAAGAAGAACTGCTCCGCGCAGTCCGTTCTGCAGGCACACAGTACGGAGAAAAATCCGTGGATTTTCTTGAGCAGGTTCTCCATAAAACAAGAGACCTTGACAGGACTATCCGTATGCTGAGCCCTGAAAGGCTTGACCCTGAATTTACACGTTATGATACTATCAGGACAACCCCCTCCGAAGCCAAGGTGAGGGTAAAAAATCTTCCACTTGCGAAAAAGTTTAAAGAAATGCTTCTCGAGAAATCCGAAACCCTGCTTCCGGTGCAGGCACTTTCTGTAGAAGCCGGGCTTCTGGAAGGGAAAAACCAGTTTGTGGTTTCTGCAACTGCAACCGGAAAAACTCTAATCGGGGAAATGGCAGGCATTCAGAACCTGCTGGATAAAAAAGGGAAAATGCTTTACCTGGTTCCTCTTGTAGCTCTCGCAAACCAGAAGTACGACCAGTTCACGGAACGGTATTCAAAGCTCGGACTTACAACTTCCATCAAAATCGGCGCAATTCTCATAAAAACCTCTCAGCGAGTGAAAATGCATACAAGCCCGAATGCCGATATTATTGTGGGAACATATGAAGGCGTAGACCATATGCTGCGCTCAGGAAATGCTGATTTTCTCGGCAAAATAGGGACTGTTGTTATAGATGAGGTCCACACGCTTGAAGACCAGGAAAGGGGGCACAGGCTCGACGGGCTTATAGGAAGGCTTCGTTATGTGGCTCCTGAAGCCCAGTTTATATATCTCTCGGCAACCGTTGCAAACCCTGAAGGATATGCAAAAAAACTAGGAGCCAGGCTTGTCCGCTATGAGCACAGGCCTGTACCCATAGATCGGCATCTCCTTTTCTGCCAGGAAAGCGAAAAGGCAAAACTGATTTCCCAGCTTGCAAAAGAAGAATATTCGATGTTCTCTTCAAAGAATCACAGAGGGCAGACTATAGTCTTTACAAATTCAAGGCGAAACTGCCATAAACTAGCAGGAGCCCTTTCAATCCGGGCATCTCCTTACCATGCAGGGCTTTCGCAGTATGAACGGAAAAAGGTGGAAACACTTTTTGCAAAAGGGGAACTTCCGGTAATCGTGACCACTGCCGCCCTTGCGGCTGGTGTGGATTTTCCGGCTTCTCAGGTTATTTTCGAATCCCTTGCAATGGGCATAGACTGGATTTCTGTCCAGGATTTCCTGCAGATGAGCGGAAGGGCAGGAAGACCTGATTATCATGACAGGGGCGTTGTCGTGCTCATGCCGGTGCCGGGGAAATCCTATTCAAGTGCACAGTCCGATACTGAAGAGGAAGTCGCAATCAAGTTACTGCAGGGTGAGATGCTCTCTGCAGGAGTCGAATATGGGGAAGCTGAACAGCTTGAAGAGGTTCTCGCCTCAGTTGCAGTTACCTCTTCGTTCCAGGATTTGAGGAACATACATTCCCTTATGTTTGGAAGCTTTGATATGGATAGGCTGGTTTCCCGCCTTCAGAGCTACAGGTTCCTTGAGAAAAAGGGCAATAAAGTGACACTTACCAGGTTTGGGAAAATAATTTCAGCCCATTTTCTTCCGGTTTCCAAAGCTTTTCTTATTCGGGATGCTGTAATTGAAGAAAACAGCCCGATTAAAATTGTAACCAATCTGGAGTTTTTCGATGCGGCATATTTCAAATACGCAAACCAGATCGGCAGCTCTCTTCATGTGAATATGCCTGCCAGAGTCTTTCAGGGAGCAGCCCTTGATATAGTCTTTGACGGAGAATCCCTGTCTCACCTTGATATAAAAATAAGGGAGCTCATGCTGAACTTTGCCTCGGACTTTTTAACATGCGGATGCAGGGATTCTCCTTATTGCGGGTGCGCAGAGCAGAAGTTTTCAGAGAAGATAATCCGGCTGCGTATGGAAGGACTGGACCCTTCCCAGATTATTAAGACCCTTGAAGATAAGTACGGCATCTCAGCGTATCAGGGAGATGTTTTTGGGTATCTGGACAATGCAGTGCGCAACCTTGACGCTGTCGAGCTGATTGCAAGGGTCCATTCGAAAAAGGATGTTGCAGAAAATGCAAAGAAGCTTAAAAAGAAAGTGCAGGGATGAAATATTTTTTAACAGATTTTGCAGACCAGTGATTTATATGTGATGAAGTAAATATTCCTGTTTGTACCGTGAAAAATAGCTTGTAAAGAATAACCTTCCAGCATAATACAGGAATTAATCAGAGCCCGAAAACCGGAGTTCTCACAAGAGTAAAGCACACAGGTGATTTTTATGACCGAAGATGTTGAATCCAGGGAAAATGAAGAAAATGTTGCTTCTAAAAAAGTCAAAAAGAGTATCACAATCGAGTTTATAAAACCTGAAGATTTCCGGCAGATATACGCAATAGGAGCTGCAGGAGGGCACAGCCCTTATGATTTCAGGATAGGTTTTTACAACGACACACCAAAAATGTTCGGGGATTCTTCAGAGTCCAGGGTTATAGAAAGGCGCGTTGAGGCTGAAGTCATACTCTCTCCTGTTGCAGCTCTTGAACTGAACCGCTGGCTGACCCAGCATATAAATGAGTATGAATCCGTTTTCGGGCCTATTGCAAGAGCGATCCCGAGAGTCTCCAAAAAAGAGCCCGTAAAATCTGTTGATGAAAGCACCAATATTCAGGGTTATATCTGATATCCAGGGTTGTATCTGATTTCAAATTCCTGTTGAGATACTCATGTTAATGCTGTAGAAAATCCTGAAGGAAAGTATGAGTTTATGAGTGTTAAGTTTGAATGGGGTCTTAAAGGACTGACTCTAAATAGGGCTTCAGTCTTTTCCTATTTTAACTTACTTTCTTTCCGGTACAGGTTTGATTATGTTTTAACCTGTTTTATTAGATTTAAGATTTGAGAGGCTTATAATGCTCTCCTGATACTTCCGGACATCGATGGTTATATATCTCTGAAAAGGATATGTAATTTCAGTTTTCTTAAGAGCCGGTGGAGTGATAGTTCGGAATGTTTTTTCAGCTGCTGACAGGAAGCAGCTGATAAGGCAGCAGGCTTATTGTAAATGCGTATAGATTGCCCTGACACAATTTGCCCTGTCCGGCTTAGGAATAAGAGAAGCAGAACCCGGGAGTGCGGGAAACCGAAAATACAGAACAAATCAGCGAGGGTTTAAATTTGTTCCCAAATAAAAAAGTTCAGAAAATCGTTGGATCAAGGATCCAGGTAGAAATGAAAGGCGACCTTAATTTGCTTGAAGGCACTCTGAAGAGTGTGGACGACTACATGAATCTTCATCTTGTTGACACGATGGAGATTGTAAAAGGGGAAAAAGTCCGCTCCCTTGGTTCTGTAGTGCTTCGGGGCAATAACATCATACTGATCACTCCTGTCGAAGACTGAAACGTCTGAAGAAGGAACCTTGTTAGTGTGGAAACAGGCATGGATCTTGAAGAAGAAGCATACAATATAATAAGAAGACATAAAGACGGCGTCTTCCAGAACGTTATCTGGAAAGAGCTGGATATCGACAGCAGGAAGTGCTCCAGAATCATTAAAAAGCTTCTGGACAAAGACCTTATTATCCGTGAAGTGGGAGTCTCAAACGGAGCAAGGACGTACCTCCTGAAAGCAAAAGAGGAGGTTAAAGAAAAATACGACCTTCTGCTATCCAGGGATATGTTTTCAGCCTGCACCGGCTGTACCGGTGACTGTGAGCCCGAGTACTGTGGAAGGCTCAGTGAATGGATCGGAAACCTTATGGTGGAAGAAGCTGAGAACTCCGGAGAAGCCGAAGAAAATATGGATATCGAAGCTGAAGATGAGGAATTCAAAGAAGATATTTGAAATAGAAATTAACATAACCACAAAATTTGATGATGTGTGAACTTCAATTATCTATAAAAGGCCTGAAAGGTCTAAAAAGATCTGGACAGATCTTAATAATACGTCCTCAGAATCTCTTTGCACTCGATAACTATTTATACGAGAAACCCTTATTGAAGAACCCCCTTCAATAAGGGAAAAAATTCCTTAAAAACACCCAAAATGCTCCGGTAGTGTAGTCCGGCCAATCATTCCGGCCTTTCGAGCCGAAGACTCGGGTTCGAATCCCGGCCGGAGCACCATATTTTTTCAGTCTTCTTGATTTTTATAATATCGTTTTTATATCACATTCTCTGAAAGCGTTTCATTTTACTTTATTTTACTTTATTTTGCTTCATTTTGCTTCATTTGATCGTTATTTTTGTCTTTGTTAGCTATTTTCGGTTTGTTACTCCTGATGTTACCGCGCTTTTGAAGGTTTCTGAACCATGTACGGGGTTTTTAACTAAATATTTTTCAGTCAGTTCCCCCCTACATTGCATGTATCTGAATAAACTCTATGAAAAATCAGACATGTGAGCTTCTTTTGGCCGGTAAACTGTACCAGAAGATAGCAGAGAAGGGACAGATTTATATATTACAAGGTATATTGTTGGTCTCGCTGTGAGATGCAACGTGCTCCGGTAGTGTAGTCCGGCCAATCATTCCGGCCTTTCGAGCCGAAGACTCGGGTTCGAATCCCGGCCGGAGCACCAGATTCAATTCTCTTTTCTAATATGTTTTTGTGCAATGTGAAAAACAGGTTTTTGAACATTCATTTGCAACAATTCTTTATAATTATTTTTATTTGAGATCCTTCTTTCCAGAATTTTTACACTTCTCTTTTCCTTTCATCTTTTACATATCTAATATGTAGATCTTTTACCTGTCAGCTTCTTCTAAGGATGCGCTTATGGAATTCTTTTATTTCCTGAATTTTTTCCAGGTTCTGTTCTTCATCAAGGATTCCTGCTGTACTCAGAAGTTCCAGTTCCAGTTTTCCTTCAGCTCCGGAACTTTCCATCTTATATTCCAGTGCAAGTATCCTGAGAGTCTCCAGAGACCAGACGGTCTGGACAAGTGCATTTTGAGAGCCTATCAAAGAGAGTTCCCCTCCCAATTTCCCAAGTGCTTTAATGACAGATTTTACATGAGTTTCATCTCTCTTCCTTGCAGCAACAGTACCCAGTTCCTCAAGGAGGATTGCAGCCCCGACCGCTCCGCTCTCTATTTCCTGTTCAGCTGAAGAAGACCCTATATCTCCGAGGAAAGTTAAGGCTATATTCCAGGTTTCTGAGAGGTTTTCTTCCATCGCCTTCATGGACAGCTGCATGAGATACACCTCTGAAAGACCCGTCAGAACTTCCATTTTTTTCCTTGAAGAAACCTTCCCGACACTTCCCAGAGATTCTGCTGCACTTTTTGCCGCAGCATCCATGTTATTTCCTCCTAACTCCAGTGCAAGGTTTCCGAGAACAGACAGCGCTTTTAATGCAAGTGATTCCCTTTTCTGGTGCACAGCCTCAACAGCGACTTCCCCAAGAGCGTGAACAGAAGCTATTGATGCTGCCTCCATTCTTTTATCCGCAGTCTCCCTGCCTATGTCTCCCATAGCAATTATGAGAGCTTTTGCATCAAGCTCGTGTTCTGCAGTGATGTCCATATGTACCAGATGGACTGCAAAATCCCTGAGGCATTTAAGAGCCTCTATTACTCTTTCAGAATCTCCCTCATAGGCACTTCTTAACCCCTCTTCAATCATCCTGACTTCAGCCAGTTCACGTTCTTCTACAGGAGACATGTAACACCCCGGAAAATAATCATTGTTAATCTTATGTCCTGTCTAATGATCAGTTTTCCTATCAGGATTTTTCCATCTTGAAAAAAGCACAAAAACAGGCTATAAAGCGTAAAGTACATATACTAATGTACATTATTATGCTCTACTGTACTATAGTGGATAATGATCTATTACATCTAACATTTCGTCTGAGCAATTTAATCGATTGCAGTATTTAACTGATTTATGATATTCAACTGATCTGTGATACTTATGAATTCGGAGAAGTTCTCCTGATATCAAAAATAGGTAGATGGTTTTAATGAAATCTCAGGATATTGCTGTTGTTGGAATTTTACTCGCAGTCGGTGCGATAGTTCGATATTTATCCCTTGTAATCCCGGGACCAATTGTCTCAAATCTCGTAATAGCTTTTTACTGCCTTGCCATAATCCTTGTTATACCAGCATTCACCGAAGTAATAGGTATAGGAGTTGTAGCGGGAATAGTCTGTGCCCTCTTAAGTCATTCTATTTTTCCACCTGCAAACCTTATCAGTGAGCCGATTGGTGCAGTAACCTGTCTGGTCATATACAAAACTCTCATGGGAAGGCTTTCAATCGCCCCAGCTATTTCAACCCTTCTCGGAACCCTTGCCAGCGGGATAAGTTTCGTAGCTGTTGCAATGATAATGGTCGCTCCTGCAATCCTGACCAAATATGACACTATGGGAGCGTTTGTAGTAGCCATTATTCCTATTGTTGGGCTGACCGCAATTGCAAACTCAATCATTGCCCAGATCCTCTATGTCCCTGCTTCAAAGGTACTTGCCCGGGGGAAAGCATAAATCATGATTGAACTCAGGAACTTCTCGTATACCTATGGGACGGCAGATACCCCGGCCTTAAAAAATATAAATCTGGAAGTCCAAAAAGGTGAACTGCTCCTTGTTACAGGGCACAGTGCAGCCGGAAAAACCACTCTTGCTCTTGCAATGGCAGGCATCCTTCACCATGAGCTGGGAGGCAAAATTGAAGGAAGCATCAGCTTCAAAAACAGGGATATAAAGAGCTTTGACGGCATGAAAGAATTAAGCCGGCATACAGGGATGGTTTTTGATGATGCTGAATCCCAGCTGATCTTTACAACCGTTGAAGAGGAGATCCTTTCAGGGCTCGAAAACCGCGGGCATCCGGAAAATGAGATTCAGCGCAGGTTAAATGAGGTAATGGAACTCTGTGAAATCAGCCACCTTAAGCACAGGGCTCCTCACACGCTGTCCGGAGGGCAGAAGCAGAAAGTCGCCCTTGCTGCAACCCTTGCCCTGGATACGGAAGTCCTGATCCTTGACGAAGCTACTGCCGAACTGGACACACAGGCTGTAAGAAAGGTATTTTCTGTCCTGAAGAGGCTCAAAGAAGCCGGAAAGACGATCATAATAGTGGATCACAATGTAGAGGATTTCCTTGAAATAGGGGACAGGGTTGTTCTCCTTGAAAAAGGGGAAATAAAAGCCTTAAAAAGCCCTTCGGATTTTGCAGCCTTTATTGAAGATTCTGATCTTTCCTCTAACGGCAGAGAGTATTCCCGTCCTCAAAAAGAAGGGCAGCCTGTTATTTCCGTAAAAAAGCTAACTCAGCGCTACGGAGATTTCACTGCTCTTGATAACCTTGACCTTGAGATCTACTCAGGAGAGCTCGTTGCGATTCTTGGAGAAAACGGCTCGGGCAAGACCACACTTGTCAAACACTTCAACGGCCTCCTGCGTCCTTATTCCGGTAACGTGGCCGTTAAAGGGCTCGATACTTCCCGAGTTCCCATTAATGAGCTTGTAAAGCATACTGGTCTGGTCTTCCAGAATCCTGATAACATGCTTTTTGAAGACACTGTTGAAGCCGAGATATCTTTCGGGCTAACCAATACAGGAATAAGCGGCTCTCAGGCGGCTGAAGCAATTGCTCGCTCCCTTGAACTGGTGAACCTGAAGGGCAAAGAGAAGGTATTCCCACGCCACCTGAGCCGCGGAGAGAGGCAGAGACTTGCTGTTGCCTGCGTAATTGCAATGCAGCCCGAACTGATCGTGCTTGACGAGCCTACAACAGGCCTGGATGCAGAAGAGTCTGACAGGATGATGAAGCTTATGAAAAGGCTCCAGCAGGAAGGGCACACCATAGTAATGGTAACTCACAACATGCAGATAGTAAAAAACCATGCTGAAAGAGTCATTCGTATGGTTTCCGGGAAAATTGTGGAAGATTCGGCAAATGAGATTCCCGGCTCTTTAAATAAAGAAATCGAACGCTCTGAAGGAAAATGTGCCGAAGGTGGAGTAGCAGTATGAAAGAAATTATGCAATACATTAACAGGGACAGCTTTTTACACAGAATGAATCCGCTTTCGAAAATTGCTGCCGTTACAGGGATAATACTCCTGAGTGTCTTTACCACGGACTCTGCAGTCCTTGGTCTTCTTGTCCTTGGGATTTTTCTGGCTTCCCTGAAAGCCGGGCTCCATCAGGAACTTTTGAGGCAGCTCAAACTCCTTGTGTTTTTAAGTCTGACTCTTATTCTGCTCACGATATTCACTCTTAAAAGCGGCGAAACTATAGGATACCTGATTCCAGCCGGCACTCTTACTGCCGCAGGTCTGGTCCCGATCACAACCGGAGCCCTTGACTTCGGGACTGTACTTTCCATGCGTTTCTTTGCAATGCTCTTTTCTTTCCAGCTCCTTGTGGTTACAACAAAGCCGAGCGACCTCATGAAAGCTCTCCTGGAGATACACATTCCTGTGGATTATGTGCTCATGTTCGTAATTGCTCTCCGCTTTATCCCGAGCCTGCAGGTAGAAGGCCAGCGCATTCACGAAGCCCAGCTTGCCCGAGGATACAACCCTGGTAAGGGAATACGCGGAAAGATAAGAAGCGTAAAGCCGATCCTCGTGCCCCTTGTAGCAAATTCCCTTGGAAGGACTCAGGTGCTTGGCCTGACAATGGACATGAGGGGTTACAGAAGCCGTCAGAGTGCAGAAAAGCACAGGCTTTCCTGGAACAGGACAGATGTGGCAGCAGTCGGATTTGTGGCTCTTATGGGAATCGGAGTGCTGATTACTGGAATTATGTAACTCCTGAAAAGGACAGAAGAAAAGAAATGAAAAGAGAAGAAAACAGAAATGAAAGTTTTTCAGTTCTGCTTTCTTAATATCAGAGATCCCAGAAAACCTGTTACTGAAAGCAGTGCTATCACTGCCAGTGCTCTTATAACTCCTCTACCTGTTATTCGTTCTCCGGCCCCCCTGGCGGTTGAAGAGTTTTCCATATCAGAACTGCTTTCATTCACAGCCATTGTTGAAGTTTTCAGGGAATCTGAGTTTTGTTTACCATTCAATCCTCCAAATAACGCTTCCATTACATCCGAGCCACTAATTGAGGGCAATATCGAAGACTCTGAGGCATTTTCTACAGTTTCTTCGGGAAGGGCAGTTATGGCAAAGGATGAGAAACCCTGAGTTTGAGCTTCAAAATAAATATATTTGTCATCTTCACCTGACTGGCGAATGGAGAGTTCTTCCCATTCTCTGCTGGTGAACCTCCAGAGCCTTATCTGAGCCGAATCCACATCATTTGAATCAATCCAGTTCCTTTCAACTCTGAAACCCACAACAGCGTTTTCAATGTTTTCAGGGTTTGCAGTCCCTTTATTTCCAACCCATATATTCATATTTTCGTAAACCCTGCCTGAAGGAAGCTCGGGTACACGTGCGGATTTGTTCTTCAGCATCTCAACGATGGTTGTGGTTTTTCCTGCGGTGCGTTTGGAGTCAAACTCCACAAAATTTACGCAGGTTACGTTTTTCGGGAAGGTGAACTTAACATGTTTACCGTTGGTGATATACTGCTGTGAAAGCTCCTTTATTCTTATATTGCTTGCAGGCTCAGGAGAAACACCAGCTCCGCCTCCACTGCCGCCGGAAGAAGATTTGCGTCCGCTTCCGCCTGAAGTGGAAGTGTCTGAAGTGGTAGAAGATACAGAACTCTTTACACTAAGTGACTCTGTTTTTTCATTATTCCCTTCATCGGATTCAGATACCTGATTTTCCGTATCTACAACTGCCTTTATATCCAGATTTCCGGAGGCTGCTGGGACCCAGTTAAATGTGACTGAAGTGTTGGAACCAGCTTCAAGCCCCTGAAGGGAATAAGAGTACAGCTCTCTACCATTAATGTAGCATTTCGCCGTAAAGGCTCCAGAAGCTCCTGAACCCCTGTTTGCAAATGTAACCCTGAAGGTTATGCTGTCATTCTCATAAGGGCTTGCAGGATCCCATGAAATGCCCTCCATTACCAGATCTGGAGGTGTGGGTTTCCTGGAAATAGTTCCGCTTATAATCTGTTCAGCAAAACCCAGCCTCTCATGATCTGCAGAAACCCGGAGTATACAGAAAGTAGGAGATTTTCCTGTGCTGGTATTGACAGGAAGCCACTGGTTTGAGAATATTCCGTCACCTGCTACAGTATCCTTGTTCGTCCCGTCATCAAATAACTGGAGTTCGGGGTCTCCATTGCTGAAGTTAGCTATGATATATTTAAAGCCAGAACTCTGGACCGGCCTTCCTGAGCTATTCGTGATCCGGACATTCAGTAATTCAGGTGTTCCCTGGACTGCAGCAAAATTCAGTCCTGGAGAGAGTATCTCCAAATTGAGATAATCCGGGTTTCCTTCCACATTCCAGGCTGCTATTTGCCCTGCACCCTCTATGGAAGCAGTCACCTGGTATGAACCCAACTGAAAAACATGATTGAGAGTTGCAACATTGCCTTCACCAGTTGCCAGTGTTGTGGATTTGCCATTCTCGGTCCACGTAACACTTGTTGATTCGTTTAAAGGAATGGTGAACGCTTGAGTTTGACCTACCGTCCCTATAACAACAGTCGAATTCGAGGGGGAGATGTCTCCTATTACAGCAGGGGCTGCATTTGCAGTCCCGCAGAATAATAGCCCCAGCACCAGAATTTCTGTAAATATTTTTTGAAATATTCTCATAACCTACCCCCGAGAATATAATTGTTGAATTTAGAAGATTTCCCACAGTTATCTGAAATAATGTCTAAGAAAATTATATATTTAACAGAAATCTAGTTCCTTAGAATAAGTATGAAACAAAAGTCAGCTAACAGTTAGATTGTTAATAAGTCCCCTCAAATTTTAAGATCAGTATTTTATTTAATACATCACCCAGTGCAGGTATTAAAAATATATATTATTAAATAAATGGTCAATACAGAAGACTGTTTAAAGACAATCTGAAGAGTAAGCTTTTAAAATTGAACCTTAAAAGGTAACATTTAAAATACAAATAGTTTAAATGAGATGTCTCTGAATTTTTATTTTGTTAAGCTCTGGCTTTCTATTAAGCTCCGGCTTCTAATTATATACTCTATTTTCTAATTCTAATTATACTCGCTTCAATTATACACTCTATTTTCTAATTCTAATTATACTCATTATTTGCTGTAGATATTCCTGTTTCACAGAAGTACAGGTTTTGCAGCCCGTACTTTTTGGGATATGCAGTACAGTCCTATTTCTAGATGGATGCCAAACCAATTACAGTACAAATATCTTTATATAATAGTGAATAATTTCTATCATTGCAAGAGTATCAAAGAGCTTATATATCATAAAATCGTAAGGTAATTGCTCAAAAGATTTATCAGGTTCAACATCGGCATTCAGGGGAAATTCTATATCGGGGAAACTCTATAACTGAGATTCTTTAAATAGTTATCTTTAATAGCTTTCTCTGTTACTTGCTATCTATTCCAGATATTAAACTCATTATTTAAAAAGAGATTAAAAACGCGCATGATATTCTTCGAATAACATGCCCAAAGAATTAAAGATGGTCAAAGAATGAAAGTATTGGGAAGTACTTTCATGCCAAAGAGATCGAATTCTCAGAATTGGTGATTGATTGAGAGCCCAAAATGATCCCTGAGCTCTCAATCTAATGAAACCCCCTTTAAAGAATACTCCCACATATTCTTTACACAATTGTAAGAGAAATTATTCGTGTTTAATTTGTGTGATTGATTGAGAGCCCGTAATCCCTTGAGCTCTCAATCCGATGAAACCCCTATTGATGAATATTTCCCCAAATATTCTTATACAAACATGCTTAATTAGTTTCTCTTACAATTACTCCTTCTAATGCTGAAATTCTATATATAATAAATTCCGTTAAATATTCAATGTTTTATTAATTTTGTTTTCTCATTTAGATTTGGTTTAAGCATTATTTTATAACCGCTTGAAAATTATGTTTGATCTATAAATTATAGCTAACTTTTGCTTTTTTAAGCTGCTTGAAAATTTCAAGAAAAGAAAAAGGCTATCAATCCGAAAATTGATAGCTTGAATAATCACTGAAATTTTAATCTTTATTTGTTTCAACCGTCATTGGTTTCTTTATCCTTCAGCAGTTCTACAGCCAGTTCTCTGAGCTTGTATTTCTGGATCTTTCCGCTTGCTGTCAGAGGGAACTCATTTACCAGGAAGATATGTTTCGGAACCTTGTACCGGGCAATTTTGCTTATTGCATAGTCTCTAATGTCTTCTTCCGTAAGGTCCGCACCCTTTTTGAGAATAACAAATGCCCCTACGATTTCCCCGTATTTCTTATCAGGTATGCCGACAACCTGGGCGTCTCTGACTCCGGGCATAGCGATCAGGAATTCTTCAATTTCCCGCGGGTATATATTTTCCCCTCCCCGGATAATCATGTCTTTTATTCTGCCTGTTATCCTGTAGTATCCGTTTTCATCGCAGGTCCCAAGGTCTCCGCTATGCAGCCAGCCTTCTTCGTCAATCACTTTTTTCGTTTCTTCCGGCATATTGTAGTAGCCCTTCATAATATTGTACCCGCGGCAGCAGATCTCTCCTACAGTATTCGGAGGTACTGGCTCGTTGGTAGCCGGGTCAACCACTCTGACTTCAACGCCAGGGAAGCACTTGCCCACAGTCTCTACCCTGAGTTCTACCGGGTCATCCACAGTGGTCTGGGTCATCCCAGGAGAAGCTTCCGTAAGCCCGTAGACGCTGGTAATCTGATAGCAGTGCATGTCTTTTACGACCTTTTTCATGGCTTCCACAGGGCAGGTGGAACCGGCCATGATCCCTGTCCTCAAAGAAGAGAGGTCGAACATATCAAACATGGGATGGGTGTACTCGGCAATGAACATCGTAGGCACGCCGTAAAGGGCAGTGCACTTCTCTTTCTGGACCGCAGCAAGAACCAGAAGAGGGTCAAAAACCTCAAGCATAACAAGAGTTGCCCTGTGGGTCAGGACAGCCATAACCCCGAGCACTATCCCAAAGCAGTGGAAAAGGGGCACAGGCAGACAGAGCCGGTCTTTATGGGTGAATTTCTGGCGGTCTCCAATGGACAATCCATTATTCAGGATATTTTTACTGGTCAGCATAACCCCCTTGGGAAAACCGGTGGTTCCTGAGGTGTACTGCATATTGACCACATCATCTCCGGTAACGCCTGCCAGAATCTCATTAAGCTCGTCATCAGGGTAGTGGCTGCCAAGGAGCATCAGCTCTGCTGTATTGTACATCCCCCTGTGCTTTTCCTGCCCGACATAAATTACGCTTTTAAGGAAGGGGAAATTCTTGCTTTTCAGTCGCCCTCTCTCCGAGCTTTTCAGCTCCGGGACCAGCTCATTGATAATTTCAAGATAATCAACATCCCTGAAACTGTCGATAAGAGCCAGGGCTTTCATATCCGATTGTTTGAGCACATACTCTACTTCATGGCTCTTGTATGCAGTATTTACCGTAACCAGGACTGCCCCTATTTTTGAGGTGGCAAACATAAAAGTAAGCCAGTCAGGGACGTTTTTTGCCCAGATCCCTACATGGTCTCCCTTCTTTATCCCGATTGCGAGCAGCCCTTTTGCAAGGTTGTTAACTCTTTCATTGAACTGACCATATGTAAAGCGCAGGTTACGGTCTGGATAAACCATAAACTCGTGGTCAGGGTCTACAGCTACCTGTTTTTCAAAGTATTTTCCCAGAGAATCTTCGATAAGATCCATAGTTTCAGCCTCTCCTTCTGGACTGTACTCTCAGAAACCTCTGGCTTATGTTTGGGGTTTTTACATCCATGCCAGTCAAAGGTGTTCCTGAAATATATTCAAATTGAGCAGGGAGATTCCGTATCAGTTTCCGCTTCCGATGAGGACGCGTCCATTGAAGGAAACATATGTGTTTTTAAAATCTCACGGATTGAGTCCGGAAGGGGGATTGATTTCTGGAGCTTGAAGTCGTAGTAAACCAGTACTGCCTGACCTTTGACCTTGAGTTCTCCTTCCTGCCATGCCTCGTGCCCGACAGTAAAAGAACTGTTCCCGATCTTTGTAACATATGTCCTGATTTCCACATCGGACCTGAAATACATCTGGCTCAGAAAATCAAACTCAGTTCTGACAAGGATGAGATGCCACACATCAGGGCTGAGATCAAGGTCCGGGGAGAAAAGCCTGAAAATGGAGTTTCTTCCCGTTTCGAACCAGACCGGAAGTACTGTGTTATTTACATGCCCTAGACCATCAATATCTCCAAAGCGCGGACTAACGTTTATACTGAACATTTTGGATTCCCTAACTCTTAAGATCTGTACCTGATTATTCCGTTTTCAATCTAAACTTGTTCTTTTTCAGTCATTGATTAAGTCAAATTCTTACTCTCTGTTTGCTCTATTGAAGCTGTCAGAGAGGAGCATAAACCACAGCCAGTATGCGTGCGTCTTCTGTCCCAGCTACGTGAACGTCGTGCGGGACAATGGAATCATAATAGATACTGTCTCCTGCACTCAGCCTGTGAATGTCCTTCCCATAGAAGATTTCAATTTCCCCGGAAAGGACATAAATGAACTCCTCTCCTTCGTGGGAAGAGAGTTTGTGACTTTCTTCAGGGGAAGGATGAATATCAATAATGAAAGGTTCCATATGGCGGTCTGCCTTATCCGAGGCAAGGGAGTAAAAATCAAGAGCACTCTTTTTTGGCCTCTCAGTCTTTCCTGAAAATCGGACCACATTTTCAGATAGTCCTGCTCTTACCAGTACAGGTCCACTCTGGGGCATGTCGTCCAGAAAAGTACCGAGGCGGACGCCTAAAGCCCGGGCAATCTTTAAAAGAGGGGTCAAAGACGGAACAAGGGCTCCGTTTTCTAACTGCTGGATTAACTCCACGCTACTCTGACTGGCTTCAGCCAGTTCTTCCACAGTCATATCCTGGGCTTCTCTAAGCTGGCGTATCTTGCTGCCGACACGGTTCTCTTCTGACATAATTCTCTCCTCAAACACATTTTTTGTAGGGGATCCTGTAAAGAAATGTAAACCGGAATCCCTGTAAACAGCCTGTAAAGCTTATCTCTTTTGTACCTATCTATTATAAAAAATTATTTGAGGCAAAGGAACCTACTAAAAATCGCCAGCTATCGCAATCAGTCTAAACTAAATAAGTTAAAAGAGTATTTATGAATTTATTAAGTTGTTTATGTAGTTTGTAATATATAAGATTTATGGCTTCCTAATCAAGTTTAATGAGCGGGTGACTTGGTGCTGTCATCGAGCAGTGTAGAAGAATTTGTAGAAGAAATTGTTCGGGATATTGTAGATGTGGAAGGTGCCCGCTCCACTATATTGATTTATAAGGATTTTATATTTTGAGTCAAAATCGTGGAATTGTAAGGAATCGCTAGGTGCCAAAATCGACCTAAAATCCGGGCACAAAATATAATATAAGGAATTGAAAAGCCTTGTGCGGCTACGAGCTTCCTAGATATTCCAATATGAAATATTCTAATAGAAAAAGAGCTCTGTTTTTCAATGGTCTATATTTCAATACGTAGTATAAATCAAAATCAATAGAATGTAGGTCTATATTCTAATATCAGGCAGCTTTGGCTGCCTCTTGCCTTCGTCGTTGACTCTCGGGTGGTGTCACATGATGCTTTATCATCGACTCGAGCTTTAATACGTCTGCTGGTTTTGTCAATCCTATTTCGAATCCGGTCTTTCTAATCTTGATGTATGGGATTAGCTGTTGGGGTTGTACTTCAAGATCTTCTGGCGACAACTTTTCTACCTTGTGATCCGCTGTCTTAATCCTATTCAGGGATATGCCACTATTGAGCCTGCTCAGATAGCTTACGTATGCTTCTATTCCACTCTTTGTGATTTTATAGCGATAGAGACCATTCGGACCTTTTTTCTCTAGCCGCTGAATGTAAGGCAATTTTATTACTTTGCCACTTTGCTTACGAATTTTTTGATAGTGGCTCATTGCACAGGAAACATTGGTATGGTGAATACCAGTCTCATATTCTATATCCCGAACAGTCATTGGTTTATCGGACTTGAACAATGCTTCTAATATCCTGAACTTAAGAGCGTTGAATTTGTGGGAATAGCCGAGCGTAACCATTACTGATACTCCTTTGGTCTCTGTTCTGGTGGCAATAAGTCAAATATAGTTCTTTTCTTTCTTAGCTTATCGTTAAGCACGGCAGCAACCTCTGGATTTGGTTCAATTGCTGCTACATCTTCAATCTGCTTCTTTAAATTGCTTCTTTCTTTCCTCTCTGCCATCATTGCTTTCTTTTTCGCTATTGTTTCCTTGGTAAGTCTTTTGGCTTCTGCTCTTTCATTAGCTCTTATATCTCCCTCGGCTGGAAATTCATTATCCATTCTATGTTGAAGCACACCCTGAGCTTCTATACACGCTGTTAAGCCGACCATCAGCCCACCACATCTCGGCGCACCGAACTTCAAATACAGCCGTTCCCCGATGTCCATAAGTAGGCTTTCGAGTATAGACAGATCTGATAACATTTCTTCATACTCGTCTTTTGTTGCGGTAATATTTGGCATATTTTTATATATTCTGCACATTGATAATAAATATTTTTGATGTTCGAAAATAGAATATATTCCAATATGTTTTATGTTTAGAAGGCGCCATAATGTTACGCAGAAGCCGCTGCGTAAGTTGGGAGATATAAATATCCTAGACGCATCCTATACGATTGGCTATGAAGCGGCGCGTGGCTTCTAGAAATATGTGTGTGGAAGGCTCGGGATAGTTAACAATTATACATATTCGAATCTGACTAAAAATTACTTAAACATTCTATCTAAATTGTGAACACTTAACTAATTCGAAACATTTTTATTGAAGTGTAATATAGTAAAAAATATGGTAGCAGATTGTCCGTTTTGTGGTGCTTTATTCCAAAGTAGAGAAGATCTAAGAGAGCATATAAGCAGAAGTCATTCAGACGGGAAAGACAGAAATAATGAAGATAGAAGATGGATGTGTGGTAAACCAGGATGGAAACATTAATAACGTTGTATCTGATTCTGTACACCAAGCTTGTAGCGCCCGCGATTTATTTGGTCCATCCTCGTCCTATACGATAGCCCTCGCCTTTGTACGTGGCTTCCAGTAACATGTATATGGGTGATTAAGACTTATGAAAAAAAGATAACCTTTGACATCAATTCTTCTATATGGAAATTGGTTGGAAATGGTTGGGCTCCGTTTTAACTTTTATTGCTGTAATATTGTTTGAAGCTTTTACTGGAGTTTCACTTGACGAATTTTACTTGTTAGATTTGATATTTCAAAACATTAATAACTCGTTTATGCCTCTTCTGCCAACCGCTGGACCTTTTGCTCAGTCAACAGACAATATTAAACTAATTGTAAGTTTAGTTGATGTAATACTCTTCTTAATGCCTCCTATTCTTTTAGCTGGTGGGGTTTATAGGCTAATACCAGATGAGTACTAAGTAAGAGCTTCTGGGATATGTTAGTTCAAAACATTCTAACCCTATAACTATCCCGAATACTACAATCAAACATTCATTATTCCTAACATTCTTACTTTTTTTATTTATAACTCAAAATCCTATCTGTATTCTGGGAGACCTAACTATATACAAAATATAGTTAGGTTTGATTTAGGTTTGATTTATATACTGAACACAGTTTTCTTGGATTTCAGATGAAATCCTTACTATAGTTAGGTTTTAGTATAACTATATATTTCCCCGTGCAAATTTTTGCGAGAATAACATTATAACAGTTATATCGATAACCAAGACCTTTATAAACTATATGTTATTCATTTTTGCTGTTTCGTGTCAACTGATGCCGATTTAAACAATACGTATAAATACGATACGTCGTATAATTAAAATTGTCTAAAAATTGGCAAATGAGCCAATAAAAAGAAAAGAGATGATTTTGACATGGTACAGAAGACAGAACAGCAGAATGGGAAAGTTGAAGCACAGCAGAACAGCAAACAGACTAAACTTGAAGCATACTTCGAACAGAACAGCAAATTTTTCGGATCAAATGACAGTAACGGGAAAAAGGCATTTTTCTGCCTTGGGCAGTACACGAGGCGTGTAATGGAAGCCGAGGAGAAGAAAGTTGCCGAGAGCGGCGAGGAAAACAAGTTCCAAAAGAAAATCGTGAAGCAGATCGGATACAATATGTCTTACAGGAATTTCGGGCTCGTAATAAAACTGCTGGATGGCGAAGCGCTTACGGTGAATCCTGACCTGTTCACCAAGTGCAGCGGTGCCTGCAAGCAGTTTATCATAAATAGTGAGTGTGTGAGCGACAAAAAAGCACTGAAGCCAGAAGATGCGAATTTGGCTTTCTCGTTGGGTATGTATCAAAAGTTTTAAGGCGAGTAAAGTCCGGGATATATTGGTGGCTAAATATATCCCAGACGATTAATAGCCGCGATTAGCGTGTTTCAATATATTCTTCCTTTGTAATATCTACAACCATAGAGTATGATGCTCGCACGCACGGAATACTGTAGTATTCTGGCAACTCGATAGGTATCGGAAAACCTCTAAGATCTTGATTATCTAGAATTGCTTCTATTTGTTCTTCAAATGTTTTTTCAGATTTTGCGTAGAAAATTGAACCACATCTATTGCAGTATATTTCTACATCACAGATATAGCAAACTTCATCTATATCGTTGCGTGGCATGCCCTTTTCTATTCGATCTAACACCCTAAAAACAACAATGCAAGAATCGTCGAGTTCTTTCCCATCGCAATGTCCACTAGTGCATGAAATCTCGCCAGTGATTTTTTTCGCGTCGCGATAGTATGCAAGAATATACTTTCCTCGACTGAACAAGTCTAGTGTGTTCTCTATCGTTTCCAATATTTCACTTCCTTATGACAAGAAGGAAGTTAGGAGAAATAAAAAGATTTCTAAAAAAGTATCAAAAAATCGTTGCAGGGTTGTGGGTCTGAACGACCTCAAAACCCTCTTTTATGTCGAGCTGAATACAGAACAGTTCGCGAACATATTCATTTCTTGTTTTGCCGTTTTTCAGGCAGCGTTTTAGCAGTTCCTGTTCTAATAATTGGTCGGTTATTATTTGACTCGCAATGCCCTTTCCCAGCCGTTTCGCAAGCAGCCGCCTACAACAATCTTCCAGATATGTGTCTTTCAGTCCATACCGTTTTCTGGTGGAGAGCTCGCAAATTCTCCGCACAATTTCAGCGTCTATAGGGTTGTTCAAGTCATACTGGAAGTAGCGTTCTATTCCATGTTTTCCAGCGCGAAGCGCTTTCTCGTCTCTAAAAGATTTCTTAATCTTTGCTTCTCGCTCTTTCATATACAGCTTCAGCTTCTGCTGTTTCAGTAATCGCTGTTGTATAGCATCTACATCCCGATTTTTGATAATCCTCAAGCATGTTTCATCTAGCAGTATAGGACCATATTTTTGTTTCATTTTCTCATGTTCCTGCCGTCCACTTTCAGTGATACACCAATAATAGTATCGAGTTCCACATTTCACTCTCTCGACATTCCCGATATTCATTAAGCTACAGAGAGTCTGTTGACTCTGCATGTTCAGCAGACCTGTCAGCTGCATAATCTCTTGTCGAGTTAACCAGTCTTTTGCGGCTAGCACATTCAGGATCTTGTAAACCACTTGTCCTGTCATCACTTCATCCTCCTAGCTGTATTTTTCGGGATAGTCTTCGATTTCTGCCGGATTACAGTGGCTTGTGCCTTGGTCCCACGTGGAAGTGCTTTATTGTTCCTACACAACTTGAATTGCTTCTGAGGAGGGATATTCTTAATTGATTCGACAGGCTCTAGTCCCTGAACATATCCCGTAGGCTGTTGATACTGCACTTGCTGGTGATATTCACGGGTGTTCTGATCGTAGAGAGCTATCAGATAATTCAAGAAGCTCGACCTGTCAGCTTGCAGCCTGGCACGGTGATAATCCAACATTTGAACTACTTCTGGACTGAGATCAACGACTATTTCCATACATTCACCCCAATATGTTTTAGATACTCTTTCTCACATTCCATGTACTGATCAGCCTCCCGCTTGGTTAGAAAAACGGCATCTACTGGCGCATATCTATTGATCCATACCCCATCGAGAAAAATAGCGTATACTGTGCGAGGGTGATCAACGTATTTTTTTGGGATATATATGCAAGTATGGTTTTGGCAGAGCGCATTTCCCGCATCAAGATCGACGCCTATATACACGATTCTTTTCACGGTGATGGTGCTCTCTGGTTCTACTGGCGAAAACAACAACTGTACCGATCTTGGGCGGATCTCAAATTCGTTATCGTCTGCGTTCGCCACCGCATCGGCAAGTATTGGATATCGCTCAAGGTACATTTCCGCCAGATCCAACAAATTATCCCGAATATCAATTAGCATTATTCTATCCCTCGTATCAATTTTTCAACGTAAGCAGACCTAGTATCGTTGCCGCGTTTTGCGTCCAGGATACGTAGAGCGGCTGGAGATAATGAAAATCCTGTACTGATTTTCTTGATTTTTGTTGATATTGAACGTCGTCCTCGTTTCATTTTATTCCTCGAATTAAATTATAATTATAATTTAATTCTTTTCAACAGATAAATATCTTGAGTCGTCACAGTGCCGCTCGATACTGAATCCCGACACAACGGATATATCCGAAGCGATATTATATTTCTATAGATTTCTATGGATTTCTATAGTTTTCTACTAATAGATAAGAGGTACGATAATGACAAAGATCCGACAACAGGGTGATGAATTGCTAGTGAGCATAACAAAACCCGCAAAAAAAGCTGGATGGAAACATAGCGATCGTCTAGTTTGGGATTTTGATGACGAGGGAAGAATGGTTTTGATCAATATGGATCAAAAGAGTCGCAAATTGAGGTGGGAGAAATGAAAGTAAAAGGACTTGCAATGCTACTTGCAGTAGTCTTTGTTTGCTTTTTGCGGAATCGTGGCATATAACGCCTCGAACGACGATAGCGGTGTGTGGCATGTCAACTTTGAAGACAATCCAGCACCGGGCGATACGGTAACAGTTGATGGTGTTCAATTCACTTTTGTGAAGGGACCGTCTTCGGGATGTAATGTGGCAATTGGTTCCACGATCACCGAATCCTCGAACAACCTCGCAGAAGCCATAGAGAGCAATACTGATTGCGAGGTGTCGTAAATGGGTGTTGGTCTATTCGATGAATTCGCCGATGTTACAGAATCAGTCACTGACACTTCCTCTGGATGGGCAGTGAGCATCGTCAAAGTAGTGATTGTACTGCTTGTTGGCGTCATTCTTATGGGAAATATTGATACTGACATTCTTCAAGGCAGTGCAGGAAACAGGAACCTAGTATTCTCAGAACAGCCAGCAGATGGAGATTTGTACCAGTTAGACAATCATATTTTCGAATTCGATAACGATGGGAATTATAATAGTGGATATATCCCGGTGACTATTGGTACAACAATCGTAGACACAAAAAATAATCTACTGACTGCAATTGCTTCGGCTGGTTATACAGTAGTAGATGAGTCTGAGGTGATTACATGAAACTTTCGGGATATTTTATTGGTGTGTTTCTTCTTATTACTTTGATTGGCACCGCTAGTGCCGCAGCAGTCTCGGCTCAAATTACAGTGGACAACAACTCGCTACCTGATGGGTATCAGATTAGGGTTTTGCTGCCTAATGCAACTGGGATCGATAGTGGCTATGCAGATGTGCGGTTTTTCGGCAATAACTCACATGAAAATGGCGGAACAAACCTCAGCTACTATCTCGTTGATATATACTCTGATAGTGCATTGTTCTACGTTCGGCTGCCAGCAGACACAACAACTCTGTATGCAGAGTGGGATATTCCCGGAGAAACAGTTAGCGAATCAAATGGTAGTGCTGTATTTGACTGGTTCACTGGCTTCGATGGTACAGGGGCTTACAATACTTCTGAATGGCAGACAATTGCTAGCTATTATCAGCATGATGGTGTTCTTGAATTCAATACCAGTGCCAGGATGTGTGGAAAAATAGCAATGAATCCCTTGAATCAGACTATTATCTGGCGTGCAAGCAGTGTAACCGCTAATGGTCACAACTCCGGTCTTACAAACAATTCAAGCTCAAGCCAATCAGGCACTGACAGGGCACACACACAGATTCTTGATAGCCCACTGAAACTGTCTAATAGGATCTATGCAACATCTGGCACAAATCCCTATTTTATCCCTAATATGACGGTCGCCGCTAATGAATTCTTAGTTTTCAGTGTCTATAAGACAGCCGGGAAAAATACCTATGCAGGCGCCAGAAATTCAACTGGTGCATATGCAGAGATTAGCAGACTGAATGATAGCTATGGCACAGATGATACTTCGGGATTTTCCTACATTACTGGAAACGGCCCAAACCACAACATGAGTGTGGATTTCGTGGCATACGCCAAACACATATATCCCGAACCAACCGTAACCGTCAATGGCGTTGCGCAAGTCGGTCCGACAGCCAATTTCACGAGTGATGTAAAAAAGGCGGCAGCGCCTGTTACAGTGGCTTTTACGGACACTAGCACAGGATCTCCCACAAGCTGGCTTTGGAATTTTGGTGATGGTAATATAAGCTACGAACAAAACCCTACTCACACTTATTACACAGCCACAAACTATACTGTAACCCTAACTGTAAACAATGCTTATGGCAGTAGTGTAAAAACAGTATCAAGCTATATTCATGCATACGGCACTCGATTCACATGGCAAGGTAGGGACTGGATTGTAAGGACTACAACAGGCAATCCCGGTGGGAACTATTGGGGAAAATACCAGGATTCAGCATATATTGACGGAAACGATAGGCAGCATCTATTGATTTCGCAGATCAATGGAACTTGGTACTCATCTGAAACGATAAGTGTTGACTCGTATAGATATGGTACATTCACCTGGAAAGACTATAATAGCCCGCTTATGGATCAGGACCATAATATTGTAGTGGGAATGTTCACCTACAATTACAGTGATGGTGCAGCCCACGAGATAGATATTGAGCCTAGCAGGTGGGGTAATGACGTAGATTCGACCACTTGGTCTGATACAGGAGCGGCAGATGATATATTGTGGCTCACAAATCAGCCGTGGAACGGACTCAATAATCGTAGAACCTTTGTTTCTGAAGGAAGCCAGTATAACTCGGCGAAAAACGTCACTTATCAGTTCGAGTGGTACCCAAACAGGATTCACTGGAATGTGACGGCAGAAAACGGGGCTACAATAGCTGATTGGACCTGCACAAACGTAAGCGGCATTCCAAAAGTGTTCTCGAAAATCGAGCTAAACTACTGGTGTAATGACACGCTTTATGGCGGTGTAGTGCCCGCTACTGGAAATGCGCCTTTCGACGGACAGCAGCATGAAATTGTGTTCGATTCGTTCACCTATACCCCATTGTCTTCTGAAGTGAATCTTACAGCAAACGACACATATCACAGTCTGCCATTCACGGTGCAGTTCTTTGATGCCAGTACGACGAATACCACTGACTGGAATTGGGATTTCGGTGACGGCACAACAAGTACAGAACAGAATCCAAGTCACACCTATACTGTAGCTGGAACTTACACTGTCAGCCTTGAAGCAACTAACGAGAGCGGCACATTCACGAAAACAGATGTGATAGATGTCGAAGAAGCCCCAGAGCAGGAGATTTTAATCCGCAGCACCGACCTGTCACACAGTCTGAAAACCGTTGCAGTTAGCTCAACTAATGTTAGCATTACAGAAGGGCTTGGCTGGTATCAGGATGTATTGGACTCGATCACAAGCGGGATAAGTCTAGGCTCGTTGCTGGCAATAGTGCTTGCAGGTGCAGTAATACTTAGATTTTTGGGATATGTTTAATATCCCACCTCTTTTTTTCTTGTCTTTGGCATGAAAGTCCGTGATGATCGAGTCATCACGTACTCTCTCCTTTCTTATTTCCTATCATTGCAATTATTCCGCTGATTATTGTGATACGCTCATCAACCGAGAATGTCTCAGTCTCAACAATCTTTCTCTTTTGAACCTCCCCTTTTCATATCCTGTTTCATCCTCGTACATCTCATCATTTATGATCAGATGCCATATTATTGTTGCAATTTTCCTTGCCAGGGCAATAATTGCCTTTGCATGTCCAATTGTCTTCTTTTTCCTGTTAAAAAACTCTTTTAACTTGCTATTTTTCTTTCTTGCCGCTGCCTGAGCAATCTGTGTCAGAATCCACCTTGCTACCTTTGATCCTCTCTTTGTGATTCTTCCGTTGTGGTATTTATCCGCAGATTGATAGACATTTGGAACCAGTCCAAGCCATGAAGCAAGTTTATCCCCTGATAAAAAATCTTTGAAATTTCCGATTTCAGCAATTAGAGTTGCAGCACCAATTTCTCCAATTCCTGGAACTGACATTAACAGATCCATTTCCCTTTTATGCTTACTATAAGCATAATTGAAAATTTCTTTCTCCAGTGTTTCGATTTCATCATCAAGGTTTTTAATCAGATCCAGACATATCTGAAGCCTGAGGGCAGCGCTTTGAGATATTTCCCTGTCAAGAATCTCTCTTATCTGTCCAGCTTTTTTCCTAACATTTGGAGTAAGTGATGCTATAATCTGGTCAACATTTTTTCCTGAGGATATTCCTGCTAGAATTGCTCTTCCATTTTTTCCAAAGATGTCTTTGAGCACATTACCAAGATGTAACATTTCAGAAGAAAGAATCGCATGAGCTTCATTTTTTATATCTGTTCTTTTTCTCACGAGAGTTAGGCGAAGCCTGACATATGACCTATACTCCCTGTGTCTCTTTGGAAAAACTCTTGATGGTTGAATCATCTTATTCAATGCAAGTTTTGCAATTACTTCTGAATCTATCTTATCTGTCTTTTTGTGTGTAAATGCTTTCATATCGCGCGCATTTCCAACTATGACAGGTAGATGGTTTATCAATGAATCATAAATCGGAACCCAAAAATCACTTGTTGATTCACATGCAACAACATCACATTTTTCAGATGTCACCCAATTTTTAAGGTTTAAAATACCTTCATCATCTCTTTCGAAACGTTGTAGTTGTTTTTCACCGGATTTATTGAGAATGGTAGCAATGACGAATTGTTTGTGAATATCTAAACCACAAGATTTGTTTATTTCTCCATCCAATTTACATTACTCCATCATTTCCATGGACAGTAGGATTGCCTCAAAGGCAATTTGGCATCCGTGATCAAGGTCACATTTGGGCCTTCGATGGCAATTCACTGGTTAGTTTTTTCACGGTTTCGAAGAACCAAAGAAAAGACAACCTTCCTGTCCTAAGGTAATGATGGGGTTCAGAATCAAAAAAAGTAACTGAAAGGACTTTCATTTTTGGGGCATGTTATTCCAAGAATATCATGTGCGTTTTTTCTAATTTAGAAATCTTTTTATTTTCTTGACAGATAATAATCTCTGAGACTATGAAAATTAGTTTCAGAGATTATAATAATCCATTTTTGAAAGCAATGGAAAATGCCGGATATACTGTCAAATGCAGAATCTATTCAGTGAAAAAGGCTACTTTCTAACATATTATAGTGAAGTAAAAAGGATCAGACTCATTCTATAGACATTTAAACGTAAGGGAGGAGTTTTACATAGTAGGTAAAATTACATATACTTCAGTATACGGCGAAAGACTCATAGAATGGTTCGATAGACCCGAAAATAAACATTTCGATGTATCTAAAGATTATTTAGTATTATTAGGTATAGCACATGATTTACACCCAGATCCAATAACAGTAGCTAGGGCGATACGACATGGAAATACAGGCATACCAGAGATAGACAATGCACAAAAATCTCTTAAAAATCAATTAGCTGATGACATTGCATATCATGAGAAACAAGTACCATGGTCTTCCGGTAATCTCAAAGAGTCTATTAAAACAAGCCTGTTCTATAAATCATCTGTAGCTTCTAAGGTGTTATCTAATCTGCATAGGTCAGATATAAACAACATATTTGATGTGAATTTTATGACAAATATAAAAAATGGTCTAAATAATATTGCGAGGAAAGATGACAAGAGGTAAGCCAAATAATGGAAAAAGACGATCACCGCAACAATATACTATGAACGAAATCTTAGCGGAGGTAAACGGTAAGAGAAAAAAATATGTTTTCACAAAAGAGAAAATTGAAGAAGCTATAGCTAATATGAAGGAAGAAACTGAATATTCAAAAAATTATCATGGAATATACATCTCCGATCCAAAAAACAGCGAAAATGGAAAAAAATATGGAATGATGAATGTTGTAAGAAAAATTGTCGAAATGCAAGAAGTTGGATCAAAAAAGATTATATTTGACCATGATGGCGCTAAACGTCGATTTAAAAACCTTGAAATAAAAGTGAAGTCTGATAAAGATATATTAAAATAATTGAGTTCGGGATAAATCAATATCCCACCTTTCCTTATTAAGTTTATACTACTTCGTTATGATTGGCTTGCTATTTCATATAAGTGATAATTGTGAACAGAATATGTGGTATGTAATATGATTTGTCAACATTTATTTGATATTATATCTGACATATTTACTCGAGATAAAAAACGTAAATATTTTAGAAGTCTTGGATATAGAATAGCAAGCTATAATGAACAAAATAAATGGATAAAATCAAAAATATTAATGCTAAATAAAAGGGCTAGGGCTGACACATATTATAAGTTTATAGGTAGACGATACATGTATATCATCTACTATGACAAAAATAGAAAGTGTATTATATATAAAGGAGAGAAACAAAAAATAGATCCATTACCGAAATGGGGTAAAAATTTTTCAAGAAGAAGAATTAACTACCTGAAGGCTAATGGTCATCGAATACAACTTACGAATTATAAAGATACTCGAAATCCAACATATGATGAACTTATAAAATTCCTAGATTACGATAAAACAGAGCAAATTCAATATAAGAATCATAAGTTTGTATGTGCAGATTTTGCACATCTATTGCATAACCATGCAGAAAAATATGGTATTAGAGCAGGGTGGGTATCTATAGATTTTATGTATGATAACGAAGGGCATGCTTGCAATGTGTTTAAAACAATTGACAAAGGACTTATTTTTGTAGATTGTACAGGGACATTGTCGGGTATGGCGCATGATACAATAGTTGAAGTGAGAGTTGGAAAACCATATGTTCCAGAGCCAATACATCCTACTAACTATTATTATCATAGTATGGGAGTTGTGAAAAGATATAAGATATACTGGTAATTCTGTTTTGAATTTATTCCAAACATAACTTTTCTAATTGTTTTCTATCTTTTTTGTCAGAATCAGCTTCAATTTCGACGCTGTGCAAGCCATTCTTAGATTTTTGGGATATGTATAATATCCCAACCTATTTTTTAGCTAATCCAAATGCATAGCCATCATAATTTACGATGGGCTACGCGGCTTACAATGAGTCAAATTTTTTAAAAAAGTAAGGTAAATTCGGGATATATTAATTGATTTATCCCGAAAATTATTCTGAGCCGCGTTTCATATTGGAATAGTTTATAGAGTAATAAATCACAACTCCCAACGCCAGATATGGCAGCCACTTGTAAAGTTCATATAGCTTATCGCTTGTTTCGAGATCTGATGTTGTGTAATAAGTCACTGTCTGACCGTCAATAGTCATGTTCATAGGAGCCAAGTGCATGTAGATATAGAGTTGATCCATCAACGGCCCTAAAAGCATGAATATAAACATCGTGAAACATAGCAAAACAACGACGTCAAACCAACTTACTACGAGGGCAGCTTCATCTTTAATGAACTTCGTCCACCACCGCCTCAATATATCCCTAAAATTCATTCTACTGCCCTCCAAACGGTCCATTTCCCATATTTTGTACGCCACGGCTTTCGTAGGCTCTGAGCATTACGGCTCTATAGTAGAGGTGGTACCCGCCAGCAGCTATGCCCAAAAACACGATCCATTTAATCGTTTGAACGCCTAGATCGACCATCGGCAAAGCCCCTGCACAATAAGTAGGGTTTGTACTTAATACGAAGCCGTAAATCAGGTTATATACGGGCATTATGATCATTATAAACATCCCATACACTATCCTGAAAAAGATTAATTTCATGCCCTCAAGCATGTTACCGCCTCCACAGAGCACCTTTCACGTTCCACCCGGTATACTTGCTCTTTAAGACGTTGCTTGGACCTTTTGCATATCCCTCTCTGATCGTCCTGCCAGCCTGCTCTAATGGATCTTCAGGGACATCCACCCATTGGGGATACATACCGTCAACCAGTATCTTTTTTAAGACCATCGTTATGACCTCCGGGATATTGTACCATATTTTCTGGCGGCTTCTTGCTCGGTTTTGGCTTTGCCTATCCTAGTCAAGAAATAGAGCCATTCCTGATTGTTCACGGTGAACGCATCTTTTGATGATGTTTTTTCCATTTCACCACAGTCGTATTCCAAAAGCCGACCTGATTTGTCAAACCCGATTTGAAGTCCATCATAGAACAGATATCCCTTCATGCTGAGCTTGATTAGTTTTTGTCTCATTATCTCAAGCTGCTTGTCAGTGATTTTGCTCGTTATTTTTCGGGATATAATACGATTCGGTTCGGAAATGACTGTAATAGCCGGGCGCAGAATGGCTGGCTTACCGTTTACGGTCACATCTTTAGAGGGAATGAAAAGAGGCTCATCTAGAAGGTCGTGCTTTTTATAGAACCTTCTCTCGTATTCGAAACCGTCTTTGCGTTCCTCATTATAGTATGAATTCTTCTTGTTTACAGGCGTTTTAACCACGAAGCCGGGTAATCCTTCTACGGTGTTGACATTACCCGCACCGCCATGTGAAATTAGCTTGCCAGGCTTTACAGAGGTTAGCTTTCCTACTATCTTTTGATCGGCAGCTAAGAACGCTTCTTGCCTATGCATATCCCGCACGTGACAGTCGTACCCGTTAGGGGATGAGTCTCTATCCGTGTTTTTGAGCTGCTTTTTTAAGTGTAGCTTCATGCTTCTTGGCATTAGTGACCAGGCTTTTTGATCAGCTATAGAGGCGTTGCCCTTCAGGGATATTCTAATGCCTTGAGGTGTTGCTGTGAGTTTTCTTCTCTCCCACATGTTATCTTCTCCTTCGGGATAGTTGTGCACTACGGTTTGGTCTACTGATCCGAGCTTTTGGATTAATCCCGAAATATCTATACAGAATATCCCTCGTTATCGCACTGCGATTCGAGTTTTGTTCTATTGCAATTTGATCGATTTTTCTTAGAACTCGCTCGAATCCTGGCTCAGTCGCTATCGCAAAAGTTTCTACCATAGAAATAATTATTATAAGTCCGATTATAAATACGGTAAGGTCTGCCGCTATCGAAAACAATACGTATAAATTGGATTAAAAAGTAGAAAAAAAATTAGTTTGGTGGGTTTATCCCCACGGTGAAGATTTTTGTTTTGTAGCTATAGTAGCTTTTGGCTTTGCGAATGGGTTAGCTTTTGGCTTCGCAGACGAGGCAGGTTTTGCTTTCGATACTACAGGAGGCTTTTGGGATATTGGTGCTGGTTTTGCGAACGAAACCTGCTTTTTCGGGGTGAATATTTGCTTTACCGGCACACTGTTCGATTGGCTACGCGGCTTAGAATTGGTCGGTTTTCGGCTGGGTGTCACTATTTTTTGCTTGACGTTCTCTGGAACTGCACCAAAAACCTTTACAGGCGTTTTTGCTATCGTATCCATTTTTCTTTCAAGCCCTTTTTGTGCTATATTTATTGCAGTTGGGGTGAACGACTTAATAGTTGACATTGTAACTTTCTTGCTGAATGGGCTTGCACGATTCTGTTTTGTTACTTTTATTTCCGATCCCTGAACTGTCTTTTTCCCAGTTCTTCCCATCATTTCGTCGAATGTATTAACTTTCGTTTTTGAGATCATGAGAGCTTCGCTTGCCATTCCCCACGGAAGTTTTTCGTATGCACCAGATTTTGGTTTTTTCCGCTTATATTCCCCACCACCAATTGGATCGAGTTTGTGATAGTCGATGAATCCGCTATAATCTCCTCCACCACCATCATTGCCATATCTATCATCATGGTTATCTGGAACGGGGTAAATTGGATTATATGGATCCTCGGGATCGTTTGGATCATATGGATCATTTGGATCATATGGATCATTTGGATCATATGGATCATTTGGATCATATGGATCATTTGGATCATATGGACCGTTTGGATCATATGGTGGAATGTATGGATTATTATATGGATCTGGATCAGGATTTGGCTTATAAGTGTTATCTGGCTTATAAGTGTCAGAGTATGGAGGCTTATAAGTGTTATCTGGCTTATAAGTGTCAGAGTATGGAGGCTTATATGCATTCGAATTTACATATAAGTCTGTATTTGTTTTAACATAACTATCTTTAGTTTTATACCCACTTCCAATATTTTTATATTTATTATCTGGGAATGTTCTTTTATTTGTTTTAATATAGCTATCTTTAGTTTTGTAACCAATAGCTATAGTTTTATATCCAATTCCACTGGGTGTTGGTTTATAAAATCCTTTAGATTCATATGGCTTTTCGTAATATTGTACTGTTCTAGCTTTACTTATTTCGCTTTTTGTTGTTCGTCCGGGATATGATTGTTTTTTGGATTTTGTGATACTTTCGATACCCGATTTATATGACCCTTTATTACCGAAAATTTTATTTTTATTAAGAACCGCATCGCTTTTTATGGTTCTCTCTGCGGATCTTGACACTCTTCTATTCCATGCGAACTCTGCCGCCTCATTAGCTATAAAAGTTTTAAAAGTAGGTGACGTCGAAATTGTATCAACCGCTCGTTTAGCCTTTGTTAAAGTGGTTATTGGTTTGTATGGAGAACCATCCGGCAGTAGCTCGGTAAACATTCGCTTTGGATCTGGTTTAATATTGAACCTAGTTAACTCTATTCTATCTGCATTTGCACCAGCTCTAGCACCTTTCGTTGGTTTAATAATGAGCTTTGTTTGAACACCAGCCAAACCATTTTTGAGGTTCATTGGTTTTATGAAATCATGCACACCAAGATCTTTTGCAAACTGCCTTCTTTCAGCGTCGGTTAACGATTTAAGCCATGGATCATCTATTTTATTAAGTTTTATAGCTTCATATATTGTACTACCATGTCCCATTCTAGCAGAGTCGAAAGCACCAGTTTTTGCCATATCATGATACTTTCCGAAATAATACTCATATTCAGCTGTAGTACCTGATTGCGATCTCTGTGGTTCCATATTTTTAGTTACTTTTTCGGCGTGTTCTAAGCCATGCTTTCCACCCGTATATGCACCAGGTCTTGTTAATGCAGTTTTGTCATATAGTTCTGCTTTCTTACGTGTTATATCGCCAAGCATGCTTTCGAAGTGATGCCTGTTATAAAAACCAGGTTTTATGATCTTACTTTTATTACCAACCGATCCACCCATTCTATTCAGGTTGATATCTACGTTATATTGGTAGTTCTCAAACATTCTGTTTACAATGCTTCTTTTTGGTAGTGGGGCTTGTTTTCCATATCTCACACGCTCAATTCTTGTCCCATCTGCTGCATTACCAATCCATTGACGGCTAGTCATAATACTAGACGAAGGACCAGTCATCACAAGAACTACTTCATTTTCTGCCTGTAGACCAGTTGGTGCTCTTGATCCATTAGCAAGCTTTGGAGATGGCGCTGCAATTGGCTCATCATATAATTTACTTTGCTCATCTGCAATATCGAGGATCTTCTTGTAGATTTCTCCTTGTGAATCAGATACAAATTGACCTGTTTCCTTGAACGATTTAATCATTCTTTCTTGAAGTGCTCTACCTTCAGCAGTTTTTGTGAGATCTACTGATCGAACCTCTTGATCGAAAATACGCCGCTCTTTTAGGGGTGTAGGTTTTAATGTTCTACGTGTATAATCGGCTGCTATACCTTTTTTAACTTTAGTAACGATCTTACCATCGGTCGATCTTATACCAAATGTTTTATCAGCTGCTTTTACGACACTAACGCCAACTTTTTCCTTTAATGTAATGGGTGCTCTTTCACCGCCTTCAGCTGTTCTATCCCTTATCTTGTATATCCTTCCATCTGCTGTTTCTCCAACTTTTGCAACTTTATTTGCATTGGTGAATTTATTTATAACTGTTCCTGTTAGTGTAGAAGCTCCCTTATTTATGAACCTCTCTGACACAACATTTACATTTCCTTCTCTAACCGTCTGAAATACTACTGGTTTCCCTTCTGTACCAGGTTCATTATAGTTCCAAGCCTTTTGTTTAGCCGGATCTTTGGGATATGTTTCTCCTTTATAATTACCCTTACCAACTATCTTTTCGCCTTTCTTTTTACTACTGTTTAATACTTCTTTAGCAGCATCCGTAAATTTAAGTTGTTTAATCTGATTTGATACTGTATTAAGAGTGCTACTCTTTTCAGTCCATGAAGAACCTCTTGAACCACGAATTGTTTTTCCAGAAGTTAATTCATCTAATATCGCACCCGCTTCTTTAAATGGAATATCATTTTTTATTGGTTCAATAACTGTTTCTTTCCGGGTGATACCAGTAGTAGTTTTACCAAAATCCACTACATTCTTTTTAACTACTACTATTGGCTTTTTCACTGTAGTATGAATTGCACTCGCACCAATCATACCAGCTGCAAATCTAGTCGGATCATCTTTTACGGCAGTGACAGATCCACCGAGTATACCTATTACATCACCCGTAACTTTGTTCCCGATATTTCTACCACCAGTGACAGGACCGCGATTAATCAACTGTTGTGCTGCATAATCCACATCTGTAACTATAAGGCTACCAAATCCCGTAAGGAATTTTGGCGAATCGCCGTAGAATCCTTCTCTAGCACTAGTCCATGTAGATGCCAGCTTATCTTGCGTATCCTTATTGCTTGTAATACCAGCCCAATCCGAACCTTTTTGATATTTTCCATTATCACCACCAGAAAACGCCAGTAGTTTTTGTGACGTCCACTCACCCGCATTATTCAGCCGCGCATTGATCCATTTTGCAGGCTTTGACTCAACATAATCCTGATTCCCAAGATTAACGAAATGTTGTTCTGCCGGTGTTAGTGCTTCGCCAGATAACTCTTTTGCAGATATAGCATTGATCACATCAAAGGCTTGAACTTTTGGGATAGATTTTTCGAATCGAGTTCCTTTCATGAACACAAGGTCTTGTGTTGTCGATTTTCCCTCCATTTGAGTCGTTATTGTATTTTTCAGATATGCTCGCTTTTCATCCATCGACATATTTTTCGTAGCTTTATCTATTCTTTCATATTCTCTAGCATATACCTCTGGATCGGCATATTTGTCGTCTTTGGGATATGTTAATTTCGATAGCGTGCGAGCCTGTACATCTGCCCTGGCTTGTTTAATAGTGTTTATATCATTTGTCGTCATTCCATACTGAAGAGGTATACTAGCAACCTGTTCTCTATATTTAGCCTCAGCTTTAAATTGTGACTGAGATTTGGACAAACCTGTTACATTACCTGTTTTATCTACTGTTCTAAGACTAACGCCACTTTCACCACTACCATCACTTCCACGAGCCTGAATGGCGTCAATCACTTCACCGTTTGCACCAATTTTTGTATTCCCGGTGAACGCTGCTTGTAATGCCTTTATTCTTGCCGCTTCGGCTTTAGCGGCTGCCTTTGCTTCTGCTGCATTCTTATTTGTCACTGTTTTGGTTGCCGAGCCAGATTTCACATTCTTTTGATATCCCGATTGCCCAAGTCCAGACCTCTCCTGATATGCAGCCCAATTCTGCGCCTTTTCAGCATCTGTGAGCTGTGCGGTGTAGAGTGTTACACCACTATCCCGACTATTACCCTGCTTCTGCACTTGTTCAACAAATGAGCCATCTGCTAATTGTATAGAACTGTTAATTTTATTTCCTCTCGAATCAAGACCATATCTAAGCATCATATCTTGCTTCAAGATATCCTGTACAGCGTCATGCCATTGAGGATCTTCCCTTTCTCTTTTTACTGACAGAGTCTGTGTCTGTGTTGCTTGAGTTTGTGTTTGAGCTTGTGTTGGTGGTTGAGTTGGTGGTTGGGTTGTTTGAGTTTGCTTTGTTTGTGCTGCTTGAGTTGTCTGAGTCTGGGTTGTATGAGTTTGTTTTGTTTGAGTTGTTTGAGTTGTCTGCGTTGTTTGTGTTTGAGCTGCTCGAGCATCAATCGCTTTTAGATTAGCTATTTGATCGTTTGTCCATCTAATATTACAAAGCCCGGTTGGACATGGTTTGAACCGCGGATCTTTGGTATATTTTAACCTGTCTTCTGCGGTTATCTTCGCACTGGCAACACCAATAAATCCAAACCCAGATTTATCTGGACCAAATAACGATGAAATTATTGATTTCTTTTGTGTAGTTTGTGTTGTGTTGAATACAGGTGTAGTAGTCGGATTTTTTAAGATTATAGGCGTAGCATTTGGCTGAACAGGAGTCAGCTGAAAAGTCGGCTTTTTTGTAACTGTAGTCGTTGTTTGAACAGGTGTTGTCAGAACAGTCTTTTTTATAATAGTAGGTTTATTAGTCGCTGAATTTATCCGACTCTGAGCTGCAAGCTTCTGAGAGCCCGTAAGATCAGGAGCTGAACTAATTGAATCCTTTCTCGTCATTGGTATGCTAAGCCCATGTCCAGCATTTCCACCTCTTGCAGCTGCAAGACTAACAACGACCTTTGTTGTGGGTTCTACTCTTACTGGTTTTGGCGTTGTTGCGGCAGCATTTCCCCTTCTAGCTGCATCGAGACCAACAATAGTTTTTGGTGCTTCAACTCTATTCAGAATTACTGCTTTGTTTGCATTGGTTTTCGATTGAGCCGCAATTTTTTCTGAACCAGATATCTTTCGGGATAATCCTATTGTGTTCCGATCCATATTCGGGTCTGTTTTGGTAGTCTGCTGAACAATAGCCCCAGTAGCCGACCTCACAACAGGGATATATGTTGCCGATTTCTGTGGCTTCGTAGAAACTGGGGTGTTAACTTTCTTGACATTACCCGTTCCTGAAGACGCTGTAGATGCTGTATTTTTGGCTACAGTTCCACTCGATGCAGCAGCAGTGCTTACAATTTTCTTAGATGTTGGAGTTGTCTTAGCGGCATTGCCACTACTCGCTTGCTTTGTTGAAACAACAGTTTTCTTAGTTGTAGGTGTTGTTTTTGCTGCGTTTCCACTGGCGGCTTGCTTCGTCGTGACGACTGTTTTAGTCGGAGTTGTCTTAGATGTCTTAGCGGCATTACCACTTTTAGCGGCATCGAGAGACACTTTTGGCTTTGTAGTTGTTGTATTCTTTGTAGTGGTCGTTGACTTAACTGTAGCTTTATTCGTACTTGCATTGGTCTTTGATTGTGCTGCAAGTTTCTCAGCGCCGGTCTTATCGTTCGAGACACCAGTTTGTTTTGTACCTGTCGTAGCAGCCGACTTATTTGACGTTTTCATTTTTGGCGCTACATATGTACCCTTTACAACTGCCAAATCCTTTCCGTACTTTTGTCTCCACTGATACTCTGTAAGACTGGGATTTGATTGTTTATCGCGAAGATATGCAGTTTGATCTTTGTTGCTCATTGCATATTTGAAAGCGTACCCGCTAGTTTTTTGTGGATCTATTTTCTGAGCCGCATTCGCTGCCGCTTTCTGCGCCGCTGCTTGTGCAGCTTGTTTTGCCGCTGCTTCTTTAGCTGCTTGCGCCGCTGCGTATTGTGCCGCATCCGCGCCAGATAGGGTATAAAACGTTACTTTACCCGCCGCATCGCGCTGAACGTTTGATACATCGTGAGACAACTCATAATCTGACAAAGGATAGAATTTACTACCACTAACGTTACCAAGTACACCGTCTCGAATTACATATGTTTTTGTCACACCACCAACAGTTTGTACTTTTTGCATCGTGTCAACCATTTGTTATCACCTCATTTGTTAGTTTTGCTTTCCCTAACTATTATTTCCATGGGACTCCCCAGCTTTTACACTTTTTTGAACAGCTTCTGGGATATTTCTCGGATTGTGATCTTCTGTGCAGGCTTACACCAGCTGCATATGTGAAAGGTGATTTATCACGAGTCCTATTGAGTGGACCAGATCTTTCGCGCTTCGGCAAACCTCGTGCATGTGATCTACTCCACCCTCTGCCACGATATTTCCGGAAATTTACACGCTTCTCATTTTCATCATTTGTGAATGTTCTATCCCTCTCACTCCTGATCTTATGCATTGGCTTGTGAACTTTGAAATCTTCATATTCGTCGTTGTATTCGTTGAAATCTTCATTCAACTCATTTTCGTATTCCTCGTCTTCTCTTTCGCGTTTCTTTGAGTCTCTTCTTCCAAGCATTTTCTCACCTCAATACAATTCTTCTAAATCCCCTCGGGGATATTTCGACATCCAGTGCCGTTACATCTTCTGGTTCTGCCAAAAGATAGTTTTTCTTTTTCGTGGGTACTATTATTGGATTTTCCTCGATTTTATCCAATACAACTTTTTTATTTTCTTTTGGAATTAATATTCCCATATTCTCACAACCTAATTTGACCGAAATGAACATGATTTCTATCTCTATCCCGCTCTGCTATAATATCTAAAATTCTCACAAATGTCAACAATGCTACAATTATCCCTATAGCAACAAAAACCCACATTAGCGAGCCGCTCTGATATGTCACAAACTCAGTTTGCACTCCACCGAGTAGTGACAGACCTGAGATAATCCAAAAAATGACGGCTAACAGACCAGCGATTGCATCCGTGTAGTTATTTCTATCCCGAATTTTGATACTATAGAATGTGCAGAGTCCAGCGAATGTTAACAGTGTTAACCAAACCTGAACAGGTATCATTTTCTACTCCTCTTCCGCATCGCAAAATTCACCGATCTTTGCCTGTTTACCACCGCTGTTGCTTTCGGGATATTATTGGTTGGCGCAGGCTTTGTCGATTTGTGAGGAGGCTTATAGCCGCTTCTGGCTACTGGTCCGTGCTTGCTTCTTGTGCCAGGACCGGGTTTTGTAGATTTTACTGGCAAACCACCTACTCTACGTCCGGGGCCGGATTTGTGCGATTTGACCGGAAGCCCACCTTCATGTCTACCAATAGTGCCTTTCCTTACAGCAGGTCCAGGTTTCTCTTTCCTCTGTGTCGTAGTTGTTTTTGCTGCTTGTTTCTTTGCGTGTTGTTTGACTTTCTCCATCTCGATTGCAGTCTGTCCGATGGTTTGTGCTATTTGTCCCGGTGTTGCTGCAAGCTCTCTAGCAAGACCTTTCGCGTTTTTCCCTACACGCTTGGCTACAGGCTTCACCTTTCCTGCAACAATACCAGCACCTTTTTGTAGCTTCTTGGCATCATCTACTCTTCGCGATTTGAATGTCATTGCATCTCTGCGACCCTGTTTTTCGGCCTTTATGATCTCTTTATCGCGTTTTTCCTTCATGTGGGCATCATAGCCTTTCTTTCGAGCAGCTTCCATCTCTTCGTCTACAATCTCAATTTTTGGATTCTCTGATTTTATTTTTCGAAGCTTTGATTTGATTCTTGATTTGATTGTTCTACCTTTCTTTGGTGCAGCTTCAATATCAACAGCTTCATATTCAACGACTTCTTTCGCGTGTGCTTGCTGCTTTAATCCGCTCGGTGATATGATTACTGGGATTGAATCATCTTCCATTTCTCTTGCCTCTCGTACTGTTGTCCAACCACGCTCTTGTGTTTCCTGATGAGCTTGCCGTCTTCTTTCCCATTCTTCTTCATTCATTTCGTCCACCTCGGGCGTTTTAGCTCTGTACCAACGAGGCTTCCGTTCACATTCTGTAGGTCTATAATAGCATTATCAGAAAACTGTAACTCTTCCTTCAACGGTATCGGGATATTGATTTGATAATACCCCTTTGACGTTTTTTGAAGCTTTGCGGTATAATGCTCACCCCAGACAGACTGTCGTGGACTTTCTAATCGAATAGATTTAGATTTCTGTCCAAATTTCATATGAATCATATGAAATATATCTCGCATAATATATATACGATGTGTCGGAAAATGTATCAAAAACAATATCGGTTGACTGAAACAACGAAAAAAGATATAAATACTTAGAAAAGAATATTATATTGTAACTTACCATGGTGGCTGCCGATTTCATGAGGTGTACATCGGCAGCTAGATCACCATTCTTTTTTTCAATTCATCAAATCTTTTTTTCATTTGAAACATATTCCATTCTGTTTGCATATATTTCGCGGCGGTGTTCCCATTCAAGCCATGCTTCTTCTGGGGTATCATCCTCATTTGAATTTGGTTTAATGATGCCAATGACTTCTAATATACCTCTTAATATGTCTCGTATAGCGTAAATAGCAATCAAGCTAATCGGTAATATAAAAAAAATAAACACACATGCAAATTCAATATTAGTTAGGATTCCAATCATCTCAAACCACCTTCTGCCAGACGGCATCCCGTCCGCCAATGATTTCTATCCTCGTTACTTTTCCCCGCTCTACGAGCTTTTCCATATATACTGCAACCGTAGGTTTACTACACCCGATTCGCTTCGCGATTTCTGCTGATGTGATCATTTTGTTTGGCATTACTGCCAGAAAATTGTCTTCGTGAAATGTTGCTACGAATTTTGTCATAAGTATCACAAAATATAATTATTCAGTGCCGATTATATATACCTTTTGTGTCTAATTAGACGAAAACGGGAATTGATAGAAAAGTTTGGGATATGTTGAGGTGTTATGGATAAATATCCCAGAAGCTTATTTACGATTGGCTACGTGGCTGTGCGTAGGCTAAAAGAAGCAAAAAAAAATTATTCTTCTGTCTCCGCGAGCTTATATTCTGCGTTTATTATGTTGCACAGCCAGTCGTGTAAGAAGACATTAAGCTCTCTTTTGTCCTCCGGTTCTTGATATATCCCTAAATAATCATTCTGAAACGTTTGTGCTTCTGCTTCTTGTCTTTCGGGATTTATCAATACTTCCATGTCCGGGTCTGCCATAATATCCCCGTTAAGAACGCCATTGTGAGCCACGCTAATCCGGCTGCCAAAGAGTTTGTCCACGTGCAAGTCCATGAGTCCTTCGCTAGCGAATCTCATGTAAGAATGCTTCATAGAGCCACTGTCGTCTAATATCCCGATAGTTTGCAATTGCACATATATATCCCGTAAAATATTTTTAGTCATTCTTTAAAATCTCCTTTTATATTGGCTCATTTGCCAAATTTTTATTTCTTACGAAAGATATAAATACCTATTGGCTAAGTACGGGATATATAGACAAACCGTTGAATATAAACAACAATTTTATTTTTTTAAAGTCAATCTTAACGGTTTATATACGATGTACTGTAATATATAATTGTTAATAACATAGAGGAGGTTCCTAATGTCGAAAACCGAAACAAAAATGGTTATGATGTCAATACCAATTGACGAAAAATCTAAGGATAGAATAATGAAAATAGCAGCTAGAAAAGCCGAAAAGAGCCATAGTAACCCAACAGCGATAATTAGAGATACGATCCTTTCGGGATTTGGTATAGAAGGAAAGAAGCCAAGAAACTATATGAGGAGTTCAAAAGCAGAATAAGGTTGAGATCAGTGAACGGTTCGGCAAAAACCGTCACGACCCAAGTACCTTTCGAGCAAAAATAATAGGGCTTGCGCCTATAAAAAGGTATGGAGCGTTGTGTTTCACTGATTTTGACCTCTTTAGAGAAGAGGTGTAAACAATGACCAACACAGAAATTGAACCGATGCCGCGACCGTTGCGTATTTCGGGATATGTAAAGGGAAGTATGGAATGGAGCGACAATTTTGATTATGCGGAATTTACTTATTTTGACTTTGAGTGTCCTTGCTTCGATGGTCACTTTAGATACGAGCAAGCCGACGGGTGGCTCTATAACGTTCAGATGGATAAGAAAGGAGTCCGGTATATTCAGTTCTTGCAGCCTGGAACTGAGTCAGATCCATTCCCGAATCAAACAATGTCCTACGCCCTAAATCAGATGAGAAATGCAAAGTTCGTAAGAAATTCAGTAAAATCGATGAATGTAAAGGCAAACTCATCAAATGTTGCGAGGGCTAGCCCACAACTGATTTGAACCATACGTATATATAAGAAGAAAAGTATTTATTTTATTGTAGAAAAACGTCAAAGCAGGGACCTCGGCGCCCGATTTCGGGTGATGTAAAGACTGCTTTTCTAAAATAGAAAGAGGTGAACTGCATTATGGCAAATATATGTATGATTACTACAAACCTGAGAGACGACTACCTACCGCTCGTTGATTGTATCGATGCAATTGCTATACAGAAAAACACGTCACGCGCTGGCGTAATTCGGGATATTTTGTGTGAATATTTTGAGTTTGAGCCCGAGAAAAAGACCCGCCCGTATAGCACAATGAAAAATTCTATGGTGGAATGCTAAAAATGAGCCATAAGATGGAAAAAGCCCTTGTCAGGGTGTCATCTGACAAGAGCGGTTTTATACAAGTCGGTGGCTATTGAAAGAGACTTAAAATCGTCAATATAATATAGGGTTTGATCCTATATAAACTTAATTGTCGATTTTTGCCACAACTTGTGTAAGACCTCCGTCGAAATGGGAAAATAATACGGAGGTATAAAAATGACAAATGATATTGAAAGAGACGTAGTCGTCGAAGATTTCGAGAATGCAAATTTTGAAGATGTACTGGCAGTTGATGCGGTCGGTAATGAAGAGATTGAGCAGAACTTCACACAACAAATCAAAGAAGATTTTTCCTTCCAAATAACGGGCGACCGAAAGCTTACGCAAAAAATTGCAGATCTGATTGGTTTTGATATCAAAGATCCATATATGAAGCGGGCACCTTATGGTAGGCAACAATATTTTGGTTGTTTTGTGCCCGAGGGATATGTGATAAGTCCCTCTGGGATATGGCAGATACAGCAAAAGAGCGTTGGAGATGAGCTGATTGAGACTCCAGTGCTTATCTGTGGCGTCCGGGTTATGGCGACTGGTTATTTCACGAGTGCCGAGGGCGTCGATTACACCGAGCTTACATTCGCTGGATATAAACCACAGTTAGAAACATTGAGAGTACCTACAGCTGCACTTCAGGGTCGGACAAACTATAATACTATTGTAAGAAAAAACAACTATGGTAGTCTCGATATACTCGACGACGAATTAAAGGCAACATTAGCTTTTCTCAGAGATGTTAGACAAGCTAATATCAATGAAGGTGGAACAGCCTTCAAGACTGGTGAAGCCTTTACTCATACAGGATGGGCGGATAAAGATTGCAAGAAATTCATACTTGGAAATAAGATGCTTGTAGACGATTATGGTAAAGCCGTGTCAAAAGATGTTATATTCATCGACAATAAAAATATTGGACTAGAAGAAAAGCTTCAGCCGCATGGTACATTAGATGGTTGGATAAAATCAATATCTCCAATTCTTAGAAATAATATCTTTAGATTCAAAATGTATTATGATGCCGCAACGATCGTATTAGCTCACCTTGGTGTTTCTAATAGTGCCTTTGGAATCGTTGGAGATACTTCAATAGGTAAAACATTCACTATGCAGTGTAGTACCAGCATGTTTGGAAATCCAAATGCAAAAGGTGAGGGACTAATCATAAATGGTGATATATCCCTAACTGCACTAAATGCAATGCTCACTACACTTACTGATATACCTGCACCTGTAGATGAAATAACGATAATGAAAGATGAAACGAAAAAAGCCCTTACATATGCAATCGGTAATGGTTCGGAATCTGTGCGCGGCACTAAAGAGGGTGACTTGCGGTCGCATAAAAAGATACGAACAAATGTAACCCTTACAGGTGAAGTTGATATTACATCCGAATTTGCAAATAATGGTGCAAACGTCCGAGCATTTTCGTGTAAGCAAAAGCCTTTACCTGATATGGATCCTAACAGAATTGACGAGATTCGTAATGGTATACTTGCAAACTATGGTCATATCCTACCACTGTTAATAGCCAAGTTCTTTGAAAATCGATCTAAATTACAAGGTTGGTATAATTTTGCAATATCAAGATTGAGAAAAACAACAGATGATACACTCGCAAAAAGAAAGGCAGAGTATTTTGCTGCTGCTGAAGTAGGTGGTGCATTACTTGAAGAGGTATTTAAGGATCTTAAACTCCCTCCAGCTAAGCCACAAACCATAATAGATGAGATGTGGAGTGAGTTTGTGCTTGGAACACCAGATATACCACTTGCAGTTAAAGCACTAGAGAAAGTTTATTATTGGGCTATTTCAAATCCCGCAAATTTTTTGAGACCAGATCAAGTACCACTTGAAAAACATCAAGCTACAATAAATGGATTCTTTGCATACCCACCATATCAGAAAGATGGCGAATATGCATACATAGATTTCTTTCCAAGCAATATCAAACAATATCTAGCTCAGGATAAGGAATTCAATCCGACACAGATTATTGGATGGTGGAGAGATCATGATATATTAGAATGTACACAAACCAAGAAAACAAAAAATGGTCTAAGTACAACATGTAAAGTGGCTCATAGATACGAATATGGAAAACCCCCATCTCAGAAAGATATGATTAGAATAAAGATGAGTAAAATAAAAGAATTTATAGAGACTGAACAGGAAGAATCTGAAAATCAAGATGCGTAAAGCATCTTTTACTTTTTTATGTACTTTTTTTCATCGTCGATTTTCACTATTGGGAAGCATGTATAGGGAATTTTTTTTTTTGCTTTTCACTATTGGGAGGCAGAGTATAGGGAAATAGGGCTAGAATATAGGGAAATGTATAGGGAAGGTTTTCACTATTGGGAGGCAGAGTATAGGGAATATAGGGAAATTTAAAATTATAGCCATATTAATGCGTGCGGAATTACAAATTTTTATACTCATTAACTTCTTAAATTTTATACTTATTAACTTCTTAAATTCTCGCTTATTATATATAAAAAAAAATTCCCTATATTCCCTATATTCCCTATAAATATATACATATATATGGTTATATCTATTGATTTGATTAAAGCTCTGACGCAAAATTATAGGGAAATTTGAAAAATTTATAGGGAAATTTAAACCAAATATAGGGAAATTTGAATATACAAAATTAATTAGTTGTACCAATTTTAAATCCCAACGAAACACCTCCCAACCCAAATATCCCAGACCTACTTTTACGATGGCTAAAATCGCTTAGCGTGGCTTCTGGGATATATTTAAGCTTCGGTTACATAACATATCCCAGAAGCCTTTCTACAAATAATCACAATTTCTAAAATTTCAACAAACCTTACGTTTTATATACTTTGTAAATATATTATATTTTGTATAATATTTACGAAAGCGAGGTGAGATGTCACGGCGTTAAAACCAACACTTGAAGACTATAAGAAAATTGGAATCGAATTAAAGGTTCTGCGCGAGCAGATTCTCAATGTAAGTTTGATGATTGGGAATACATTTGGAAAAAAATATTCTGCGGTACTTATGAGAGCACTGCTACTTGTCGACAAAACAAGAAATGGACTCGAAGAAAAAATGTTCGAGCAATATCCCGAAAGTGCACAAAGTGAGGTGGATTGAATGTTCGAATACATGTTAGCTGGATGTCCGGGATATGATAAGGATGAATACAATATTCGCCGTGCTACATGTATAGCCGAATGGAATCATAGACGAGGTAGAGTTCATGCATCTAAAATATTCAAAACTGTAAAAGGAAACTATTTTCTTTATTTATATAGAGAAATTATGCCAATGTCACTTGAAGAGGTTATTTCATGGGCTAAATGCAGGGATATGACCGATTTTGTTAAAACACTTGAGGTGAGCTAAACGACAGAACTAACTTCACAACATTATAACAAACTGCTTGCCGACAATCCAACTGCCTCATTCGGTTTTCTGTTGGCAGCTAGAGCTGTATATGCAAGCAAGTACGGGATATACAATACATCAGATGGCAACACACCACGGTTCAGAAATATAGCACTTAAGCTTTCCGAGAAATACGGTGATATGCTTACAGCCGCTGAATTGAGATTCGAGATGAAAGTTGCACATGTAATACACAATTAATATAATAAAAGAGTTTAGAGGGATATAGAATGGATCATGATTTCGGCAATCGACGGCGAACAATACAAACACCAAAACAGTATAAACCTACCTATAAACCTACCGATTGTTTTGAATACATCTACATAGGGGATGGAAAGAAAGTTTTAGTGAGCGGCACAGGTCTTAAACCTCTTCCGGCTCTACTCGATACTGAAGTCGAGAAACTAAACACAGAACTTCATAAAATTAAAAAACAACAGATCGCCGTAGAGTTTCAATTGATTCAGGCTATAAAAATGAAAGAAAATCAAAAACGCATTCAATATCTGAATGAGCAGATTGTAATCGAGAAAGCAAAATTAGCAGAACTTAAGAAACAACTTGAAGCAGGTGAATAGATATGATAAGCCAGAACAATATGGTTAGAATAAGATTTGATGAAGTGCCAAATGAAAACACAAAGTTTCTCGATATTGACAGAACCTATCTCAGGAAAAAACTTCTTAAATTAGATGACGATACTCAATATGCCAGTCTGACAGTTCTTGGTGAGCTGTACGGGATAGAATTGGCAGCCGCTGAGAATGTGGTAGTGTTAGATTCAAATAACGAGCTGACTGACTTCGGGATAAAGTGGATTGCCGAACAGTTCGCAGAACACAAGATTGATTCGAAACTTCTCGCTAAAGTAAAAGCCTAATTTTTTTTCGTCTCTTTTCTCAATACGTATTTATAGGGTTTGACTTCATCCAAAATCTACTTCTGGGATATTGGTAGGTTTTGAGGACGCCAAAAGAGGTGTCAGTGCGCCCTCATAATGGTGGTTTAAAAGGCTCGTTTTCACAAACAAATATTTTTGGTGAACTTTACGACACTACCTGGTAACGTAATGTCAAATATTATTATATGTTTCAAAATATATATACATTGTGTCTGGGATATAATCAGCGTTGGTAACCCAATATATCCCGAAGACAATACATATTTATATCTTTAAACTTCACCACCAATTATCAGTATCCTTCTTTGGATTCTCGTTAGGTTTTTCAAGATCCATTTGACCCAGCTCTTTGTTGAGTTTCATCATAGCCATCATGAACTGATCGTTGCTGAGCAATCTGTTGAAATCCTGCACACCTTCTTCAGTGAGCGGCATACCGCACTCACAATAGTTTAGCCCTGCTGTGATCGGCTTGCTGCATTTTGGACACCGTCTAACAATTTCACCTTTTATATCCCGATCCATTTTCACTCCATAAATGTCCAACAGTTTATATTCGACATCAGTCTCTGCGACATGAGAATACCTACCGGGCATCGGCGAGCCTGGCGTCCAGCCAAGTTGTACTTTCATTTGTTGCTCTGTTAGGGAGTTCGCAAATTTCGTTGCCGCGCCGTGTCTCAGAAGATGCGGGTGGACTTTCTTTTCTATCCCGGCAGCTGCCGCAGCCAACTTGAGAATTATCCCGATTTGTTTCCCGTTCAAAGGTCTGTATGCTTTTTGCAACTCCTCACCCGCTTCATTCTCACTAACTTTAAAACTGTTATCATCATACTTCCTAACTGTAGGAAAGAGCGGTGACTCGGGATTCTCATCCGGGTGAACGTTTATCCACTGTCTAAGAAGCTGCTGACATTTGTAGACCAAAACTTCACGCTCCCCTGTCTTGCCACGCAATGTAATTTTGAACCCGTGAGGTGCAGGCTTCACGTCACCAAGCTTACAATGCTCTATCTCACCCACTCGGGCGCCCGTCTCAGCCAGCAGTGCAACACAAGCTCGGTCCCTAAGAGTCTTACACTGTATGATTATACTGTTTAACTCTTCATCTGTTAAAATGTCTTCAGGCTTCAGTCTTTTCGGTTTCGCCGCTGCCATTTCAAAATCCGCTAACCTAACCATATCCCGGTTGTCAATTTCTCGCCCATACTTCTTAAGAAATCGTTTCAGGGATATTTTGTAGAGCTGCTTTGTAGTATCGGCAGCGGGCTTACCATCTTTTTTACGTTTCAGGTCATTAATCATATCCTGAATCTTATTGACGTCTCGTCGAGTTAGCTTATCCAAGTCTCCTTTGAAATTGAGTGCAAGCCACTTCACGAAATCCACGTTGTTGTTCAATGTCGATTGTGATCTACCAATGCGCTGTATTGATTGCAGGTACTCGATTGCAACTTCCTGGTTGTTCTCAGATACTCCATGTTCCTCAAATATTTTAAGGAGCTTATCTTTATCAAAATGTGCCAATGGAACTTCACCCTGTAAAATAATTCAGCGTATAGTATATATACCCATTGGAATAGGTTCCGCTAATAGAGGAGTTTTTTATAAAAAATATACGTTCAGGCTCACTTCTCTTAATGACGGTTAGAAACCAATTGTAAACTCAAAATTAAAAATATTTAGAAAATTTTGGAATGAAGAACGAAATCAGTAGTCAGTAACTACCGGTAAAAAGGGAGAAAGACTTCAGTATGGAAAAAACTGCAGTCTTTTTAAGATCGGTCAAACTCAAAATTGCACCTGATCCCTTCAGGGTCAAAGCAGAGGTTGCAGGACACGCACCTTGCCTTTTTAGCCCCTCCAGATTTAAGTTTTAAAACAAGATCTGGTTCACTGATGAATGTCCGGCTCATAGATATAAGGTCTGCAAACCCATTTTCAAGAAGTTCTTCCATTACGGAAAGAGACCTGATCCCGCCAACGAGGATAACTGGGATACTCACTGCGCTCTTTATTTGTTTAGAATAGTCCTTAAAGTAAGCTTCTTTAGCAGGAGAATTGATCGCAGTCTTTATAGTCACTCCGCCTGCTTCGCTTATCCCTCCGCTGACCTCTACTGCACATACGCCTGCCTTTTCCAGAAGTTTTGCAGTTTCCACAGCCTGAGATATAGTAAGCCCAAGTTCTGCCTTTACCGTGCCGGGCTGGAAACCGTCAGTTGAATTCATTTTCACAAGGATGGGAAAACTGCCCACTGTCTCTTCTTTTATTCTCCTGACTATCTCAATGACTATTTTTGCCCGGTTTTCCACGGATCCTCCCCATCTGTCAGTCCGCCTGTTCGTATAAGGAGATATGAAGTTGCTTAAAAGGAAACCGTGTGCACAGTGGAGCTGAACCCCGTCAAAGCCGGCTTTTTTTGCCCGGACAGCTGCCTGTGTGAATGCTTCTATTACCATCAGGATTTCTTCTTCAGTCATTTCTTTCGGCACAACTGCCGAGCGACCGTCTTTGACCGCTGACGGAGCTATGGGGACAGGATATTCGTCCGAAGTATCTGCCTGTCTACCTCCGTGCACGATCTGGAGTACTATCTTGCTTCTGTACCTGTGCACCCTATCAGTGATTTTCCTGTAGGGTTCGATGAAACGGTCGTCGTAAATTCCCTGCTGCTTAGCGTCACTCCACCCGCATGGATGGACACAGGAATAGCCGGTTACGATTAATCCAACTTCATTTTTTGCAAGCTCTTCATAGAGGTCTCCAAGTCTGGAAGTGGGCGTTCCGTCTTCTTCTGCCATGAATTCATGCGTTGCAGACCTTACAAAGCGGTTTTGAAGTTCCATATTACAGACTGTGATAGGGTCAAAAATCATGAGAAAAAATAGGTGAGGGAAAGGTAAATAATTATCCCGGATTTGAAACCGGAAACCCCTGTATCAGACATAAATCTTTCCTTAGAGGCAGCTGGGATGCAGAAAAGAACTTCCTCAGGAAATCTCGCCTACGAACTGTATAGGGTTATCCGGATCATCACGGATAGTAAGATGCAGTTTTTCTGAGCCGCTCAGATTACCTGCAAAACCTGCCTTCACTTTTGCTTCATAAGTCAATTCGTTGTCCAGAATAATTTCATATCTGTATTTTCCCAGTTCAACATCTATTTTGGGCGAAGATATCTCATCACCAGGATTTATTGTATAGTTTTCTTTGAACACGGATTTGTTATTAAAATCGAAAATCTCGATAGACATCACATGTTTTCTGGAATCATTGTTTATCAGAAAAAACTGCAGGGGATCAATGCCTGCCTTTTCCAGCCTTTCATTTTCTTTTGTCCAATCCTGCATAAACACAACATGAACTATTTTTCCATCATATCTTTGATCAGTGGGTACAATATTATATGTAACATTCCATGGCTCACCCGGTTCGACGGACCCGCATAAAGATTCTTCTCCCACATATAAATCAGCTCTGCTGTCTTTGTCTTTACTGCCTGCAATAGGTCCTGTATAAAAGTAAGCATTTTCTCCTTCAAGTCTGGACTTTTCCCGAATTTCAACCTCAAAATTCTCTCCCATTATGTTAAGAGTCACATTTCCAACATCTGCGGCTTTTCTGAGCTTGTCGATATCTATAATTACTGTTTCAAAGCCATCCCAATCTTCCGAACCTTCAAGAAAACTGCTGTTGTTGACCTCTACTTTTTGGATTATGTCTCCTTCATTCTGTGCACTCTCGCTGCTGGAACCATAATAAACCGAAAAAGTCACAATTCCCAGCAGAAAAAACCCTGCAGTAGCCAGAATTTTAAAACGCATATACTTCCCTCAGAAATTAAAAAAATTACTATCTATAATCTGGTGTAATATAATATCTACATTGTGTACAGATTAAAAAACGAATAAAAAAGACTCCCATAATCAGGGTTCTAATTCGGCATATTTGCATGCATCAAGTTCTTCTTTTATCTTCTCATTCTGTACTTTTATAGAATAGAAATACAGGAAAAGCAGGAAGTAAGTTATGAAATTAAAAAAAGTCAGTTGAAGAGATGTTCCTGTAAAACCTGTCTCCAGCACTTATTTTTTAAAGCTCCTGAATACATTCTGTAAAAATCCTTTTTTTTCAAAGTACTGCTGGTGGTAGTCTTCTGCCATATAAAATTCGGAAACCGGTACGATTTCGGTTACTATTGGATTTTTGAAAGCTCCTGACCTTTCGAGTTCTTCTTTTGAGGCGAAAGCTGCAGCCTTTTGCTCTTCGCTGTGGTAAAAGACCACGGAGCGGTACTGTTTACCGACATCAGGGCCCTGCCGGTCCTTTGTGGTCGGGTCGTGGATCTTCCAGAAAACATCCAGCAAGGTCTTATAAGAGACGACTTTCGGGTCGAAAATAACCCTTACGGCTTCTGCATGTCCGGTATTAAGGGTACATACCTGCTCATAAGTCGGCTTTTTGAAGTGCCCTCCACTGTAGCCGACTGCAGTTGCAACAACACCTTTAACCTGCCGAAAAGCCTCTTCAATTCCCCAGAAACAGCCTGCTGCAAAGGTTGCCTTTTCCAGCCCTTCTCCAGGGTTTTCAAATATGTCCGTATTCTCTTCAGATGTTGCTTTTTTCTGTTCGGCTTTTATCATTTCTTCCACTATCTTCCCCCCTAGATACTAGAAAATCAGATCTACTTAAGGTCAATTAAATCAGGTCTACTAAGGTCAATTTATAGTTCAGGCATATATCCTAATCAAAGCATGAAGCGTACTCTTCTGATCAAGATCCTCCACATAATGGTATATCCTTCCCCGGAAAAATACTTATCCGGGAGAGGATTTTTTTCTCTTATCAGGTTTTACCGTATTTTCCCATCAGTTCCCCTTCAGCGATAATATGTCCTACCATTTCGCTTTCAAGATCTTTTCTCCCAGATCCTGCTTTGAGCTCAAGCTGCCTGTCCAGCGCGTAAACCCTGAAGTAATATCTGTGCGTGCCTGAGGAAGGACATGGACCCCCATAGCCTATTTTTCGGAAGTTATTCATTCCCTCAATCCCGGGAACGCTATCCTCCTCTATTTTCGCTACAGGTTCAATATTCCAGACTATCCAGTGAGTAAATGGATTCATGGGGGAATCAGGATCGTCCATGATCAGTACCAGACTTTCAGTCTCCTCCGGAATATTTGTGAATTCCAGAGGCGGATTTATGTTTTCCCCGTTACATGTATACTTCCTGGGGATAGTACTGTTCGATTCAAACGCGCTGCTAAAAACTTTTATTATCTGGATGTCCATATTCTCATCCCCTTTGCCGGCATCGGAAGACTCGTTATTTGCAGGTTTTTCAATCTTCTCATTTTCAATACAACCCGAAATCAGGATCAATCCTGCAAGCAGGAATATCAATACAACTGCTCCGGCTTTTCTGTTCATGTACAGCACCAATCCCTGCGCTCAGAGAAAATTGTCTGACACTATAATATTAAGGCTGAAGAGATATAACCTTAAGGATTTTATCTCGAAGCCCGATCTGGAATTAAGGTAAAAGCCCGAAGTCTGGACTGATTTTAAACCTTACCTTAAACCCGGAAGTTTCAAAAAAAGTTTAGCCCGCTTAATCGGATTTGTTAACCTGCCTGAGCGGATTTATTTAACTTAATCCACATACAGCTTAAGCTCTTTTTACAGAACCAAGGCTCCACTCACCTTGAACACCTCCGGTTACCTGAAAAAGGTCCAAAAAATAAACTTATCTCAGGAGATCAGTCTCCAAAGCTTTTTTCTAACAGGGACTGAATCCTGAAGGCAAGATAAATCAGTCTTCAACTTCAAGAGCCTGAATTATATCGTTAACTGTTGCCTCTCCTTTGCCTACGCGCTTTACGAGTGGATAAATAAATGAACAGTCATCTATTGCCGCCCATCGGGCTTCTCCTACGCGCCTTACAACCTCGTCCATAACCTTGCCGCAATCGGTGCAGTATTTTGTATCGCTCTCTCTTCCACATGCTTCGCATTTCATAGAAATACCCCTATACTCTATTGTATAGTCGAAAATAAATAAATTATGGTAATATATCAACATATATTGCATGAGGTTGAAAATCGGAAAGCTAAGGTTATTACAGGTACAGGAGATTTCTTCCTGTAAAGTCACTCCGGTTCTCACTCTATGCCACTCTAATTCTACGGGAAATCGGGCAATTCGAAAATCTCTGGATTTCCATGCCTTATTCAGGCCATAATCAGGATTTCAGCAGGCAACCGGGAACCGGTAAGGAACTCTCAGGTCAGGCAAGGTTGGCAATAATTTCGTTTATCTCTTCAATCCCTGAACCCTTTACCGTAAACTCTTCTCTGTTCTTCACTCCCAATCCCAGTTCCACAGCCCTTTTTATCTGAGGCTGAGCCCATACTGAATTTCCCTGGATCTTCGGAACTGTGCCAAGGGTTTTTAGAAGGGCAAGCCCTGTGGTATCATTTGCAATCACATCCGGGCTTGCCAGGACAATTCCAGGTTCCCGCAAAGTTCCTCTGTTTGGCCCTTCAGTCACAAAGCATTTTGTAGCATCCGAGATATAAAAATCAGGCTTGAAAACGAGATTAGATTCGGCAATCATATTTCCAAAAAGTACATCCATTCTCTGTCCGTGAGGAAGCTGCCTCCTGTCCCTGTCTGATGTTATGCTTATCTGGGATTTAAGTCCCATTGTAAATGTTGCAGTCCAGTGAGTTTTGATTACCGGAAGGGCAATCATGTAATCAATAGATGCCATAATCTCAGGTACAAAAAAACCAAGCGGCCAGGAAGAAGCCCCGTCAGGTTTTACATGCCAGCGCTTCATATGGTCGAAGGTCAGTATCTCGTCCACTCCTTCTTCCTCCGCAACCTGCCATAGCCCCAGTTTTTTAAGCACTTTTTCGGTATCCAGGGTGATCATCGACTTCTCAGCCACAATTATTCTTCCGGGTTTGTATCTTTTTACTTCCCTTATAGCTCCCCTCAACACCTCAGGATTTGTTGACCCCGGAGCAGGGTCTGCAGTGTTTGCATTCGGACGGATCAATACCGTTTCCCCTTCTTTAATTCCAAGCCCTCCCGCAAGCTCCACGGCTGTCCTTACGGATTCCAGGATATCCATGTTTCTCGAAAGCCCAACAATTACCATACCAAACTCCCATAGAGTAATTGTAACCCGGGGTATAAAAGTACATATAATTCTGTGGCCACATTGCAGATCGACAGAAAATAATCATCCAGTTGATCCCGATTTTGATGAACTGATATTTGAGAAAAAAGTCATATGGATGAGAATTTTTCCCCCAAAAACTTCTTTTCAATCCTCATTTAAAATAAGTGCCTTCAAACTGTTTGAAGAAAAGTAAAAAATTTAAGTGCCAGGATAACCTGTAATTCAGTCCTCCTGAGCGCAGCGAAAAGGACCTCGGGCTCCCGAAGCGAAACTCGGGTGCCGAAGCGAAATTCGGGAAGAAACTCGTACTCCCAACTCGCAATTCGGGTGGGTTTACTGGCGTAATTTGCACTCGCACATCTCTATAAGAGCCCCTTCGCCGATTCTGGAGCCGCGGGCAATAAGCATGTCTCCTGCCTGGACAACGGTGTTGCTTTTAGGAGCGTAGACCCATCGGTCAGCTCTTTTTATTGCCATCACATGCAGTCCTGTTTCGGTTTCAAGTCTAAGTTCTGCGAAGGTTTTGCCCACGATTGGAGAGCATTTCTCGACCTGGAGCCGTGTGATTACTTCTTCGGAGTTGCGGACTGCAAGGGTAATAATCGGGTGGAGTTCGATGTCCCTCAGGACAGTATCCGCAATCCCATAGGCAGCATCTGAGATTGCTTCCGAGGCGCTGGCAAGATGCAGAATTCCTCTGAGAATGTTTACATCATCAACATGTTTTGCGGTTTCAAGCACCCAGTGTTGAAGTTCGTACTTCATGGAATCCATTTCGGATTCGAGAGCATTCACTTCGTACGCTATGTCTTCGTTATCAAAAAGGATGGCAGAGTATGCAAGCCCTACAGAAAGTTCAGACATGTTTTTCATGTCCACGATTATATCCACTGCGTGTTCGAGGTCTTTTATGACTTTATCGTGTTCGATTTCTCTGGGAATAAAGTTCTTTGTGGTCGCCATCTTGAAGAATATGGGGACGCCCTCATCGTGCCCTCTGGCAAATAATACGTCTCCCTGGCGAATCCGGGTTTCCGTATCGGGGTCGTAAATCCAGTCTTCACTTCTGCGGATTGCAATTATCCACATGCCGGTTTCTATATCAAGTTCGAGATCTCCAAGAGTGCGCCCGACCATTGAGGATTCTGCAGCGACGGTTGCCCTTACAATGGTTTCCTCTGCTTCTCTGAGGGCTACCTTCAATTCCATAGGAATGCCCATATTCATAAGAACTATTTTTGCAATGTCGCCTGCGGCGTTTGCTATATTTTCCGAAGATGCTGCAACCTGCAGGACTCCAAGGAGTTCTTCGGCTTCATCGACCCTGCGTGTGCTTAACATTGCAGCCATTTTCATGTGGTAGTCGAGGGTGTCCATTTTATCTTCAAGGTTAAGCACTTCTTCTGCAATGTCCTCATCATCATAGACCATTGCAGAGTATGCCAGGTCTACCATGAGTTCGGAAGTATCCTTCATCTCAGTCAAAAGATCTATAAGATTCCTTGGACTGTATCTGAATTCTTTTGGGAACATGGTCTATGTATCAACTCTACCTTATTGTTGGTGTGTATGAGGTATGTCCCTCATAGTAATATTAATTTTCGAATTATTCCTTGCTGGAAAGCTGAATTAATAAAATAATAATGCTTTTGATAAAAATGATGCTATTAAGCCCTATTCTATTTATAAAATATGCAACAAATGAAGGGCTGTAAAGATCCCCATAACACCTACAAGATCTCCAAGACTTGCTATCAAAGGTATTACGGTATCATCAGGATCCATGCCGAAGCGGTGAGAAACAAACGCAATGCCAACTGTTGCAGAATATACTACCGAGAGTTCGATTACAACTGCAATGACGCTGATTTCAAGCAAAGTAATGAAAGGCATCCCAAAACCCATAAGCATGCTTGCAATGAAAACCAGTATACTGACCGAGACTGAAGAAACTAAACCTACAATTGAAGCTGCAATAACGCTGTTGTGCACCACAGGGTTTCTGTAAATCCTATCTCCGAGCCCCATATGAAAGGCAGACGAGAGCCGGGCTCCAAGCATGCTGCCGGTATCTCCTCCTATTTTGACCAGAGAAGGGATAAGAATAAGAATTGCAGGCATGGAAAGAAGGCTGTTTTCTCTTGTGTTAAGGATCTGCCCGACAATAATTCCCATTACACAGGTGACAGTAAGCACAGGAAGCCCGCGCCGAATGATGCCCTCTACCGTGTAATAGCTCATATGCCTCCCGTTTTTCCTCAAAGCATCACCACCAGTTTTGCAGAGAGAAAAAGCATGTACATGGAAACAATATCCCCTATGGTTGCAATTGATGGTGTAACGACGTTATCCGGGTCAAAGCCGTACCTGAACGTACCTATGGCAAGCAGGACAGCGATAAAAGAGAGGATTACTCCGGAAGTAAGGGCAGAAATTGCGCAGATGAGCACAAGCTTAAAGACTCCTGCACTTTCAAATCCCAGGGCAAGAGTGACGTAATGCCCCAAAACCCCGAGCAGGACAGCCATTATAAACCCGAGGAGAAGAGAGCCTGAAATGTTGTTCATCAGTTCAGGGTTGTTCCTGTCGATATCTGTGATCAACCCCATATGAATTGCACTGCCGAGCCTGGAACCAAGGGTTGAGGAAACATTTCCGCGCAGTCCGAGCACACCCGGATAGATCACAATTAGTCCGGGGATCATCTCAAGTTCATTGGTCATTCCTGAAAGAATTATTCCTGCAATAACCCCTCCTACAGTCGCAAGAAGTTCAAATGGAAGCGCCTCGCGTACAATTGACGAAATGCTCGCATATTCGCTGAGGTACATGTCTATATACTGGGATTCGAAGATATCCTCGTCCCTGTGCGACTCGGAGGACATGCGGTTGTATTATACACTGATAATATTAAAATAATAGGTTGTATCTGAAAAACAAGTCTGTGAAAAATTTCTTTGTTAGTATGAAGGTTTTCTTACATGGATAATCAAGGTTTATCTTAACTAAGCTCTTCAAAAAGAGCAGAATATTTCTCTCTCAATGGTTTTTTGAGTTCTTCATTCAATAATGCTTTGTTGAGCGTTAATTGTGCTTTATTAAGTGTTTTTACAGTAATCAGGTCTAAACTTAGTAATCCCAAAAATAAAAATCAACTTATATCACTCTTTATCTTCACACTTGATTTATTATATAAACATTTGAATATGAGTTAGGGAAATGTCCTTATATATATATCTTCTCTCCACACCATCAAACAATCAAAGTTCAGGGAATAATTTCAGATTCAAAATGAGTATGAAAACAAGATAGTTTGATGGAATGGACAGAAAACTTATAAGGAGTTAGGTAAGAGGAATTTATGGAGTTCAAAAGTAGTTTCCAGATCACCCGAACTCCATAAACACGCCCTAAGAGGCAGTGATTATGTTATCTTTGCGTGTATTTAAGCTTGCCTGATCCTGCCTCCTGGGGAATAAGGAGGATAAAGTATGAAGCGTAATAAATGTGGAACAGGTATATTTGTTTTAGCAATGCTGCTAGCTGGTATGGTATTTATACCGGCAGCAAGTGCACAGGAAGAAAAAGACTATTCCGTAACTGCTGAGGAAGCCTTTAAGCATGCAAATACCCACATGATATTTTTTATAGCAGTTGATTCTGATTTTGCAGAGTGGAAAGAGGCATCTATTGATCCCAAACCACTTGAGCTTTATGACATAAATGATAAAAAATTATTTTATGAATTTTCTGTATGTAAAAACAACGAAGTGATCGGTAATATTAAAGTTTGTGCTGACAAAAAATTGGGTCAATCAGTCCAGTCCCTTGAATTTAATCCAAAGTCATTTGATGCCAATGAAGCCATAAAAAAGTCGATAGAAATCGCCAAAAATACTTACCTAACTGGGGAAATCAAATCAACTAAGATGGTTGTGTACAATTATCCTGATGTAGGGGCGATGACTGTAGTAAAGGACAAAACTACAGGAAATGAACACCGGATATTTGTAGATGCATACACTCTGGAAGTGATACCAGATAAACCCGCAACTGAAACAGAGAATGGAGTTTGGTCATTTTATGAAGATAGATTGAAGAATGGAATAGATAAGAATTTGAAGGACTGGCAGGAAAGCGACAATGTTTCTAAATTTATTGAACAAGAAACGACTGAAAAGGGGAGCAATACATCTGCGCCAATTACTGAAGAAAAAATAAGTGCACTCAGTAGTGATGCAACTATAACATCAACTACTACAACTAAGACACTTAATGTTCCCTTATGCGCACAAGAAACAAGCTATTACTGCGCTGTAGCAAGTGCCCAAATGATTGCTAAGTATTATGGTATTACTACCCATAGCCAAAGTTATATCTATCAAATAATGGGTGGAACTGGAGGGACGCTCAATAATACTCAACAGTTAGTTTATTATCAAGGATCTAATGGATTAAATAAACCGGGTTCTATATATGTAACCTCAGGTTTGACTTTTAATAGTGCAGTCGCAGAGATTAACAGCAACAGACCATTTAAGAGTGCAATTACTAATCATGCTCGAGTTTGTAGAGGATATACATATACTAGTGATGGGATACAATATTTGAAGATTAATGATCCAGCACCTGTAGGATCTGGTTCCAATAAGATAGAAAGTCCAGGTCAAGAAATTAATCGGATATATGTGAGGAGTTAACTCCTCATCTTTTTGCGGTGGCTGATATGAGCAAACTCAATAAGGAAATAGCTATTTTTATTGTTTTTCTACTTCTTATCATAGTATTTTGGGGAATTTTTATAAAAACACCAGATGATACGAAAACATCAGTTGATACGAAAACATCAGTTGATACGAAAACACCAGATGATTCGGAAACACCAGTTCAAGAAGCGAGAGTAGCTGGCTTATTTATTGAATTTGAATATGGTATTACTGAGCAGGAAATTAAAGTTATTCTTGAAAACTATAGTATGCCTAGAAACTATAACATAGATTACGATTCCGATATTATGCCCAAAAGGTATTATATAACCGTAGACCAAAATAAGAGAAAAGATATAGAAGATGAGTTGAGAAAAAAAGAAAACTGGACTGATCCTGTATTCCCTAATTTCAAGAAAGGAAATAATTATATAATTACGGTAACCGAACAAGCTATTGAGGATAAAAGTTTTCTTGAATTAATGGAAAAGAATAACCTTCAGGTAAAAAGTTCCTTCTTATGTTATATTCATTTTGGAGATGGGTCTAATAATTGGAGTGACCCAAAGAATTGGATTATGGGGAAAGATGCGATCAGAATAAAAAATGACCTTGAAACAAATGAAAAGGTTTTGCTTGTAATTCCTGACTATATTGAAGGATAATGAAATGGAGAAGACCAGATAGGGAATAAGACAATGTTTTATCTCGAATTATTTCACTAACAGCATTGATTGGCAACTTTATCTTGAAGGATTAGGATTCCGCTCAATAGGGCGATTTTTAGGGTAAGGGCTCGTCATAAAATAATTTGGCTTTGGTACTTAAACATAGTTATATCTTATGAGACCCTATAGTTCTGTATGGACTGCCCAAGATGCAATAGTTCCTCTCACAAAAAGAACGGCATAGTTGATGGACGTCAACGATACAAATGCCATGATTGTGGATATAACTATTCCGTAGAGATGAAATCAACTGCTAGCCCCACTTCTGTAAAGAGACAGGCTTTGCAACTCTATCTTGAAGGATTAGGATTTCGCTCAATAGGACGATTTTTAGGGGTAAGTCATGTTTCTGTTCAAAAATGGATAAAGAAATTTGGTAGAGAGATAGACCGGAGTTTCTAAGATATCAAAAAATAAAGGCTCTTGGCTATGATTATTTACAGTATAACAAAAAATTAATTAAGTTCCAAATCCATTTAATTCAATTTTGGCGTCACCACATCTTGAATTCGCTCAAAGATTGGTACTTATGTGTTTTCCCCTTCCCTATAAGGAAGAAAACAATATAGGGCGTCCTGTTATATGGATTATGCGTTATACCCTACATAATGGGAATTTAGCTATTTTTGTTACACACCCGGTTATATTAATAATCATATATTTGTCGATTTCATACTAAAATGCTTTGAATTGGTGCCAAACTTAATTAATTTTTTGTTATACCCTACATTTTATGCATCTCTTGATTCTGTTTTATACTACAAAGTATAAACTCCGGATAGAGGACCTGAAAAGCGAAAATGAAATATCTATTGTTGAAATGGATGAGATGCACACTTACATCGGTAACAAAAAAAATATTGCTGGATATGGATTGCTGTTGATAGGGTTGGGAAAAAATTCATCAACTGCTCTTTTGGTAGCAGAGGAACGGAAACTGGACAACTACTCTGGGAAAAATTAAAGAATAAAAAGATTGAAAAAGTGATGACTGATCACTGGAAACCATATGCAGAGTTTATTCCAGAAACGATTCATACTCAATCAAAAGCAGAAACCTATACAGTTGAAGGATATAACAGCATATTCAGGCACTTTCTCGCAAGGTTGAGACGAAAAACAAAGTGTTATACTAAAAGTCTTGAAATGCTAAAGTACTCTGTTCTTCTATTGATGAAACACAGAAATAAAGAATTAGCTATATTTAGTTAACAATGCCGAAAAGTTAAAAGCTGATCTACAGGATATCTGGGATAGGTATCCGGAAAAGTTTGTGGCTGCTGATAATCTTGTGTTGTGTGATGTGGCTAAGATTACAGATAAACATCTTATTGCTAGTATTAATCCTAGCGAAATCGAAATTAAGTGGGGAGGCACTCCTCATCAAGATTTTGCCTACTATGCATGTGATGGATCTACTTATAGAAATTATGCTAAAAATGCAGCTGACGACCCGGACAATAGTACCTTTGATCCTTATATTTATAGGTACTATAACCATTATGAGGATGCTTTTTGGGGTATCGGAGGCGCACCAGGTAGATGTGATGAGTTTTCGGACATAGCGATCTCTGCGAGAAATAATGGGGACCAAATAGCAGCGCATCAGAATTTTGGATTCGCAAGTCACTATTTGATGGATGTTGGTTGTCCGTTTCATAGTAAAGGAGCTATAGATTATCTGGGATCGTTTAGCAATACTCTGTTCAGTGCTGTCGTTCATACTTCCTATGAGAGTTATGTATCTGGTAATTGGACTACAGGGGAGAATTATCGTCGACATGTCAGTGGAAATTCTCAGAGTATTACTGTAACTGATCCAGAACAGGCAGTTGAAGATAATGCTGATAATAGTGCCCAGTATTACGATTATATTGATAATAAGATAAGGACCAACTCAAACTGGCGATCAGACCCAACGTTGATTTACTATACTAGCATCTGTGTCCAAGAGAGTGCTAAGTATGCTCATGGCTTGTATGACTACATAATGTGAGGTTAAGGTAATCTTAAATAGGATTTAGATTTTAAAGAGGTGTTCTCGACACCTCTTTTTTCTATTGATTAGGCTACACTCGTAGTAAATATTTGGGAGGACTTTAGCTAATATTCCTGATTTCGAATTGAAATGCTAGGTATTTTCAAAACAGATTAGGTCTTATCGTATGCACTTAATTATGGTAATCAATAAGAAACTAATTGTAAAGATAAGAAATTCTAACGTATGCAAAAAATTAATTAGTTCTAAAAATTCGATATACATTAATTTGTCACTCAGTACGATATATCAACAGTTTCCACTATTGTTGAGATTAATACTGCAAAATAAGAATTAACCAAAAATAATTTTCCTGTATCCCATTTTTAACCTTCATAACTTAAAGATTCATGATGAACTAATAAAGCAGTCATATTTAATTCTTCCTCAAGAGTATATCAGGTGACGGAACATGAGGACTCGTTACAAAATAGGAATCGGGTTTGTAATATTAATCATCTCTGCCGGGTTGTTGTCTATATGGTGGCAAAACCAGAAGCAGCAGATGTATGATAGTAGTTTCATGAGTAGTTATGATTACGATGTAATATTAACTGCAGACTCGACCCTAAGCAACGTAACTCTTTATCTTCCACTTCCGGTGATAAACAACACATCGTCTGTGGGTATGGATATCGTAGAGCAGAACTTCAATAACAAAGATCCTTCATGGGAATACGCTTTGGTGGATACGGAACATGGGCTTATGCTTTCTATGAAAAATGAGAAGGCAAGAAGTATAGATCTTAGTACTATGGTATTCTCTAACCAGACAATAGATACAATGAACCCGCTTGGCAATGAAATGGTTCTTATGCCCAAATACAATCTCACGCATAATGTCAACGCCAGCGGAACATACTCACGGACGTCTGAGCAACTTGATTATGAAAGCCGAATCTATGCCTATTATGAGACCTCCTCGGATGTAAACGTCAGCATTTCCATCTACCTGAACGGACGTAATGAATGGTGGATCGGAGGATGGCAGTATAACAGCTATTGGGAAACCATGGAAACTATGCTGTCCGGTTCTCAGAATGGATGGACAACAGTAAATGGTCAGCTTGTTACAGGAGAAGGAACGTACTATTAGTATGAAACGTCGCCTGTTTTAACAGGCGGCTTCCTGATTCATTACCTGTTATGCCCTAATTTATCCCAATATTTTTTCCTGCAGAATTTGACCTTTAAGAAAAATGCAGTTAAACTCAAGAATTCAAAAAATAATTCTGAATCTGATTATGGTAGTATCTCAGATGAAAACGAATCAAGCAAAAATAACTCTATTCCAGACTTCGAGACTTCGGTTTATTTAAAAGCTTAGTCTGCCTGATTCCTGAAAGAATTATTCCTGCAATAACTCCTCCCACAGTCGCAAGAAGTTCAAAAGGCAGCGCTTCGCGTACTATTGATGAAATGCTCGCGTATTCGCTGAGGTACATATCTATAAACTGGGATTCGAAGATATCCTCGTCCCTGTGCGACTCGGAGGGCATGCGGTTGTATTATACACTGATATTATTAAAATAATATGTTGTATCAGAAGAGAGAATCTGTGAAAAGTTTCTTTGTTATTGGGGGGTATGTTAGGTTCTGAACAAATCTCATCAAGTTTCATCTAAAAAAACGAAAGACTCATGTTTCAGGTTTTTTAAAAAGGTCAGGATACTCCTCTCTCAATGGCTTTTTGAGTTCTTCATTCAATAGTGCTTTGTTAAGCGTTAATTGTGCTTTTTAAGTGGTTTTTACAGTAATCAGGTCTAAACTTAATAATGCCTGATACAAAAATCAACCTGTTTTCTACTTCTTTGCTACACTTTATCTATTATAAAAACTCTCGAATATGAGTTGGGTCAATATGCTCATATATATAGTCTCTCTCCAGACCATCAAACAATCAAATATTAAGAATTAATTTCAGACTCGAAAGAACTATGAAAAACAGATAGTTTGATGGTATGGACAGAAAACTTATAAGGAGTTAGATAAGAGGAATTTATGGAGTTCAAATGTCGTTTCCCAATGTCACCCGAACTCCATAAACGCGCCCCAAGAGGCAGTGATTATGTTAGCTGTGCGTGTATTTAAGCTTGCCTGATTTTTGCCTCCTAGGGTAATAATACTAGGAGTGAAGTAAATGAAATATTGTAAAAGAACATTGATAGGAACGCTTTTATTAACAATATTCCTGATAAATATAGTGGTTCCAGCATCAGCATATTCATATTCTGGATATATGTGGAAATCCCATCATCCCTATATTCAAAAGGGTTCAACAATTCCGAGTTCTTGGTCAAGCGCTCTAACTGCATCTACAAATACGTGGGACAATGCAGGTGCAAATTTTTCTTTTCATTGGGGACAGACCGCTGTTAACAAACTAAACTACAAATCTTTTTATCCAACATCAACGCTAGGTATAACATTTCCAGTTCCCAATGCTGACGGTTATTTAGGTAGTTGTTATACAAATTTCAATAGTAATGTTGTTTGGTCAACAAGTGGAGAATCAGGTAAATTTGATGTGCAGAATGTTGCTACTCATGAGTTAGGTCATTGGTTAAATTTGTTAGATTTGTATGATTCTGGCTCTACTGAGAAAACAATGTATGGCTATACAAGTACCGGCGAAACAAAGCAAAGAACTCTTGAATCAGACGATATAGCAGGTATCAAGAGTATCTATGGAGTAACCTCGAATTTATTATTCTCCGATTATACAAATGATAATGTTAAGCTGGCGAATAATACTGATGGATTCACAGGTACAAATGATCCACTGGACGTCAAAATAAGCGCATCAATCATAAAATGCACTCATGCGGATTTAAAGAATAACTCCGATATAATTGTAACAGGAAAAGTCAAAGAAATACTTCCAAGTAAATGGAATACTATTGACGGAGATAAACCAAACAAAGAAAATACTAAATCCGATCAAGATTGCATCATTTACACTGATATCATTATAAGTGTAGACAAATATCTCAAAAACCCATTATCATCAAAAGAGGTTATTGTGAGAACATATGGTGGAAAGGTTGGAAATGATAGCATGACATTAGATATTGAAGCAGGTTTCAAATCGGGTGAAAATGTTTTGCTATATTTAGAAAAAGATCTTTCAACAAAGGCTAATGATGGTTCTGAATATTTCTATGTTTATGGATCAATGCAGGGCAAATTCACATTGACTGACGACGGAAAAGCTACAAGACCTGATGAAACTGTTAGTCAGGAAGAATTGCTGAGTACAATCGAAAAGTAATTTAACTATTCAAATAGCCTTCGAAGACTACATAATTTTTAGGATTAATAAATTGAATATGAAATTAATCCTTTTATTTTTTACAATGAAGAAACAGGAGAATTTTAATGAAACTATTGGGTTCATTTTCCATATTATTAACATTCGTTCTGCTTTTTTTGACTTCAACTCTCGCAGCAGCTTCATTTGCCTCAGAAGCTGCCGAAATCCCTTACCAGATAAATAATTCAGACCGCATAATTGTTGGTACAGTAAGTGAGATTAATATGTCCCGTGACCATACAATTGCTACAATTAAAGTTAATGAATGGCTCTATAATCCCTTGCCTACAGAAACCATAAAAGTGAGATCAGAAAGGGGAACTAATTTATTGACTACAGTCGAAGTTGAGTTCGTCCAGAACGAGTCAGTTCTCTTGATGCTGAATGATGTAGATCTCGATAAACAGCTTTTCCGTGTTGGAATCGGAGTTCCAGGAAAACACCCTGCTTCAGATAGGGACGCGGTAATCGAGGAATTGAAAGCTCAAGGTAAATGGAAGGGAGAAGACCAAACAGGTAATGAGACAAATGAGACCGAAATGATAAAGAGTACAGAAACAACAGTTAATCAGAAAGAGAATATAACAGAAAACACGACGGTGGATACTGGACAAAAAGAGAATACAGGAACAATAGATAAGCAGGAAGAAAAATCCAATACCAGTCAGGAACCAAACAGTACTCCTTTTATAAGTTCTTTCTGGTTGTTTGTAATAGTGCTCGGGACAATTATGTATGTAAGAAAGACAAAATAACATGTTTTACCCGAATTATTTCACTAACAGCGTTGATTGGCAACTCTATCTTGAAGGATTAGGATTTCGCTCAACAGGGCGATTTTTAAAGGTAAGTCATGTTTCTGTCCAAAAATGGATAAAGAAATTTGGTCAGGAGTTAGAGGATCTAAAAAGCGAAAATGAGATATCTATTGTTGAAATGGATGAGATGCACACTTACATCGGTAACAAAAAAAATATTGCTGGATCTGGATTGCTGTTGATAGAGTTGGGAAAATTCATCAACTGCTCTTTTGGCAGCAGAGGAACGGAAATTCGTCCCTGTGCGACTCGGAGGGCATGCGGTTGTATTATACACTATTAAAATAATGGGTTGTATCTGAAAAACGAGTCTGTGGAAATTTCTTTGTTACTTGAGGGGTATGTTAGGTCCTGAACAAATCTCACCAAGTTTCATCTAAAAAAACGAAAGACTCCTCTTTCAGGTTTTTTAAAAAGGGCAGGATACTCTTCTCTCAATGGCTTTTTGAGTTCTTCATTCAACAGTGCTTTGTTAAGCGTTAATTGTGCTTTTTAAGTGGTTTTTACAGTAATCAGGTCTAAACTTAATAAGACTAACTTAATAATCGAGTTAGATTTTTTTTGTGTTACACTTGAGCTATTATATAAACCTTTGAATGTGAGTTGGGTCAATATGCTCATATATATAGTCTCTCTCCAGACCATCAAACAATCAAATATTAAGAATTAATTTCAGACTCGAAAGAACTATGAAAAACAGATAGTTTGATGGAATGGACAGAAAACTTATAAGGAGTTAGGTAAGAGGAATTTATGGAGTTCAAATGTAGTTTCCCAATGTCACCCGAACTCCATAAACACGCCCTAAGAGGCAGTGATTATGTTAGCTTTGCGTATATTTAAGCTTGCCTGATTCCTGAAAGAAAAACAAAGAGAGACTGGGCTTATTTCCTGGAAGAAATAGAAGTTCAATATGAAAATGCAGATATAATTACGTTGGTAATGGACAATCTAAACACGCATATACCTGAATCTCTCTACGAAACAATTCCACCAACCAAAGCAAAGGAGCTATGGGACAAATTTGAGTTCGTGTACACACCAAAACATGGAAGCTGGTTGAACATGGCAGAAATTGAACTGAACGTACTTCAGGTCAATGTTTAAAAAGGAGAATGGATAACATCGAGTTTGTTAGGAAAAAAGTATTCGTATGGCAAAATTACAGAAACAACAAAAATTCAAAGGTTAACTGGCAATTTACAACAGATGATGCAAGGATAAAATTGGCACGACTTTATCCGACAACTGGAGATTGACACGACACTACTCGTAGCCAGGAGAATGAATATGAATTCTTCTTTAATATTTTTAGTGCTTGTAATTGCTTCTACGGGATTCAGTCAGACTCTTTTGAAATTGGGGGCAAATCAAGCTCATGGTAAAAAGTTATTTTTAGCTTACTTTAATCCCTATACATTAACTGCATATATCCTGTACATGGCGGCAACTATTTTTACTGTGTATGCCCTCAAAGACATCCAATTAAAGTCATTTTATTCGACTACTTCATTAAAATTTGTACTTATTCTCATTTTATCCAGGCTGATACTTCAAGAGAAGATTGACCATAATAAAGTAATTGCTGTAGGGTTGATTGTTTTTGGTGTTATTATATTTAACATGTGATTGACAGAAGGCTTCAGCAAGAACAATATGAGATCTTTAATTATCCGGAATCAGAAAGAACTTAAATAAGAGTTACTCCCTGAAGTGCAGAAGAATCATTAAATTTATAAAGAAAGTGAATCCGATCCAGGTTATAACATGTTATTAAAGGCTGAGTATATATTCACCGCTCTAAACTCAAGACTTGAAGAATATTTTAATTTAAGAAAGGTAATTCACAATCTTAAAGGATTATCTTCAAGATACGATTTTTTTGATGCTTTAGTTCTGTTTTTATTTATTTTTAACTTTTTTTTCTATGTTTTTTTACTTAATTCAACTTATGCAAATATGTGTCCTTTTAATGCTTTTGACAAAGGAATAATGTATCAACTTTTTCATAATACTGTTGTCCATGATCATTTCTTTTATTCATCAATAAACGGAGGAGGCATCATAGATTTTGTTGGCCACCAAAGGTACATATTTTTGTTAATTCTACCTTTTTTTTACATTTACCCTCATCAGATTACTTTTTCAATTATCAGTTCTTTTTTGTTATCTTCAGGTGCATTTCCCGTTTACTGTTTAGCTAACGAAGTGTCCAGATCTAAAAAGATAGCATTTGTTTCAGTCATGATGTACTTCTTACACCCAACCGTAAGCTGGCTGTTTTTGGAAAGCGTTAAAGAAGAGATATTTGCGTTACCCTTCCTTTTATTTTCTTTTTATTACATGTACATTAAATCTTTTAACAAATTTTTATTTTTCCTCTTCATTGCATGCATATGTAAAGAAAATATACCTTTAGTAGCCATAATGTTTGGAGTCTATGCCTTTATAGAGAAATACGACAAAAAATGGGTTTACGCCCCTTTAATATTAGGTACGGGAATTTTTTCTTTTGAATTATTGTATTTAAAGCCTTATTTCGCAGATTTATCTCATCAACTTTATGGTTATGTTTTTACAACCCAATCCGGAATGCTGGCTGGCAGATATTCTTATTTAGGCACATCAGCTGTTGATGTGATATTTAACATCCTGACAGACCCCCACCTGCTTTTCGAATATATGTTCACTCAAGAAAGTTTGAATTATTTGCTAATTTTATTTTTGTCTGTAGGTTATATTAGTTTTTTTAGTCCCAGAATCCTGCTAATCGCATCTCCTGTGTTTTTACAGAATCTATTAGCAAATGCTCCAGCCCAGCGTATGATTAATTTCCATTACTCAGCGGTAATAATCTTTGTGATTATTTGTTCCGCCATCTTCTCTCTTTCGTCTATCAGTAAAAAAATTAGTACCAAAAAACTCAATCTGGTTTTAATTGTTTTAATCGCTCTGAATCTATATTCTTTTTCTACCTATGGGGGAGCTGGTAAAGCAATTTCAGATCTTAATTCTGCCCCGAAGGATGAAGCTAAGGAATTTTTTAAAAATGTCAGCCAAATTCCTGGAGACAGCAGTATTCTTTGTTCAGGGGACATGGGTTGTTATTTTTATAAAAATCTTAACGTTACATACATGGGTGATTATCAAAGAAGTAATCCAGATTCATATGATTATATAATAATAGAAAGGACACCGTTAGCCAGTTATAAAGTATCTCTAGATCTCAGTTCCTACTTAAAAAACCACAAGTTTTTTTATTTTAACAGCCACTGCTTTATCCTTGAAAGGCAAAACCAGACTTCTGAGTCCATCAGTTCATATGATGATAATTATGTGTACAATAATTTGTTCTTCAGTAGCCAAAAAAATACAGGCTCACTCATATACGATGAACAGATAAAAAAGTATGCTTTTTATAGTGATAAAAGTTTTAATGAGTCCGGTTATTTAGTTTATGGGCCATATATGTCATTGCCTGAAGGAAAATATACTATAGAGTACATTTTAAAGGCAGAAAATATTACTGATTATTCTCTCAATGTTACAAGCATAGATATCTCGTTTGTAAAAGACGGAGAGCCGGGAATTGATTCTGCGAAGGACATATACGCAGGTGATTTAATTGAAGGAGAATATTGTTCTCAGAATTTGACATTAAATGTTGAATCTGAAGATTCCAGGGTATTTGAATTCAGGGTATTTCAACCGCTTTCCAGCAACCTGTATGTTGAAAGAATTAACATACACAAATGTGTTTAATACTGTAACTTTTTAGCACATTCAGAATGGTGATATTTTCAATAAAATGTGTGGTATAATTATTGAGGTATTATTCTTTGCATAAATATTGGTACCCATACATTCCCAGCAGAACATAATAAATAATTCCTATAATATGAATTACTATACCTGAATTAATTGCAAGTTCCTTAGTCAATCCTATTCCGATAAAACCTATTGCCCATCCAACTTCATAAGTCCCGAACCCTCCCAAACCTTGAACTGGAAGCACGGACATAAAAACTACAAAAGTAGAAGCCAGTAATACCTCAAAAAATCCAATGTCTATATCTAAAGATTTAATTAAAGTATAGTTCAAAGAATAGAGAATAAACCATATGACAAAGGAAATTAAGAACAGTTCCATCATTTTGCCGTTGTTTTTTATGTTTGTAAAACTGTCAACAACCTCCCTTGCTTTTCGTAAAAAGAAGTTAACTGCACTATTTTTGTTTAGCTTGATAGTTATGAAAATTGCATTAGCAAACTTCAAAAAAATTTCACCTGCATATAACAAAACTATTAAAAAAATAGCCAGCAAAGCAGTAAATAAAACAACTACCCAAATAATATTAGAAAACATTTCAGGCAAATCGCTTACAAACAGAGAAGAAATAAAAAACAATAATGAAATCGTAATGAAGTCCAGTACCCTTGCAACCATTAATGTTGCAACACCTTCTCCAGTAGATTTATTGTGATATTTTTTTAATATATAAATGTAAGAGAGTTCCCCTGATCTTGCTGGAAGAATACTGTTTACCATATTGTGAACGCAAACAATATGAAAAAGGTCATTGAGGGATATTTTTTTGTCTAAAAGAATATGAAATCTTAATCCTCTGAAAAAATAGCTGAGTGTATACAGGAAAAGTCCCAGAATCAGGTAAATTTTGTTAATATTTTTTACAGTTGTAATCAGATCCTCAATTCTGATCTGAGATAATATTATTCCAAGAAGCAAAAAAGTTACAAGCACAGTTATAAGCTGTTTCCTGGTAATAAATTTCATAAGATACTTTCCATTTTTGCACAAACAATATATGTTTACTGCATCACGGCGGTGGTTAGCAATGACGATACTCTTTATAAATATTTTTCCTATTATATATACTCATCCATACTGCAACTTCCAAATTTCTACCTCTATTTATGGAATAGAAAGTTCAGAACTCATTTTCATGTCAGAAACTCAACTAATTTGTTTTTAACATAGAATTCAAGGAACAATTTTGAGTTTTGGGATCGACTCGTTATTATTTCTCATTCCAGTATCCTCAGATATTCTTTACATATCCTTTTATCTTCGAATTTCTTAACTTCTTCTTTATTATACTCAGAAAAATTAACTTTGAGCTGGTCATCTTGCTTAAATTTATTTATCATATTAGCCAGAGCTTCAACGTCTCCATAACGAACAAGATATCCATTCTTTCCTTCTTTTATAAAGTCAACCTGGCCACCGTTATCAGTTGAGATTATTGGAAGGCCCGCCTGCATAGCCTCCTGTAAAACGATCCCGAACCCTTCATGTACCGAAGAAAGCACATAGACATCAGAATTTTGAAGATATTGAAACTTCCTGGTTTCTGATACAAACCCTAAAAAATGAATTCTATCCAAAACATTTAATTCTTTAGCTAAATTAGCCAGATTCTTTTTTTCAGGGCCATCACCAATAATTAATGCATGAACATTATCAGGAGTATTTTTTATAGATTTGATCAAAAACTCAAAACCTTTTCTTTTCACCAGCCGTCCAATACTTACGGTATAAAATAAATTCTCATCCATACCCAGGTCTTTACGGCTGATTCTTTCAAATATAACAGGCTCGTAAGCTACAGGAATAACGTTTATTTCTTTTTCAACATTATAGTGCTTTAACGCATTATCTTTAATATTAGATGATTCTGCAACAATATATCTTGAATTGCTTAATACCCACTCTACTACTTTCTTTAAATACCACTTTTTGTGAGGGGATATATTTTTAGAAGGGTCATAGATATCTCCCCCGTATATGGATAGAATATTTGGCAGGCTAAATTTACGGGATATCCAGATTCCAAGAGGACCGGTAGGAACAGCAAAATGAGTATTTACAAAGGAATATTTGTTTTTCCTGCACAGCTCGCATGCTTTCTTATATGCTAAAAAAGGGAAACTGACCATAGACGGGACTGTAGCAGTAGATAGTTTCATTCTCCCGATAACATCCACTCTGTAAACATTAATCCCATCAACTTTTTCGTACTTTTCCAGGCCATTGAATCCGGTTGTAATATAATCAATTTGATATCCAAGTTTGATGAAGCCTTCTGCAAGTTTTTTGGCAGCTACGCCCCCACCTCCGCCAAGTGGAGGAAATTCGTAATTCAACATCAGCACTCTCATTCAATAATCCTCTCAACCAGGTAATTCTTCCGACCGTTCTGGCTATAGTATATTTTTACCAGAACATCTGCAAGAATTCCAATGGTAAAAAACTGTATGCCTATGACAATAGACATAATACTTACCGTAAACAGGGGTCTGTCGGTAATTCCAACTCCGTAAAATAATCTTAAAATAACCATATATAATGAAATAATTCCGCCAATAAAGCTCAAAAGAATCCCTATGCTTCCGAAAATATGAATTGGCCTCAGGGAATATTTCTGCCAGAAAGTTACAACCAGAAGATCAAGGAAACCTTTTATAATTCTTTTCCAATTATATTTGGTTCTCCCGTTTTTTCGTTCCCTGTGATTTGTTTTTATTTCTCCTATTTTATACCCCTTCCAAAAAAGCATAGCAGGGATGTATCTGTGAAGTTCTCCGTAAAGCTCAAGGCTTTCAGTGCTTTCTTTTACATAAGCTCGTAGAGTACAGCCTGAATCATGTATTGTCTCCCCAGTAAACGATTTCCTTAACTTATTTGCGAACTTTGAAAAAAGCTTCTTTAAAAAAGGATCCTTTCGGTCAAATCTCCATCCACATATAACATCAAAATCTTCCTTTTGGAGTTTCTCCAGCAATTTCGGGATATCTTTTGGGTCGTTCTGGAGGTCTGCATCCATTGTAATAATATTTTTTCCAGTGGCGCAATCAAGACCAGCTCTTAAGGCTGCGCTCTGCCCGAAATTCTTCCTTAACTTAATCACTTTCAACCGATCATCATTTTTGCTAAGGTATTGAAGTTTCTTAAAAGTCAAATCAGTAGAGCCATCATCTACAAATATTATTTCGTAACTAATCCCGAGAGGCTCAAGAGCATCTATAATTTCCCGGTAGCAGAGTTCGACATTTTCTTCTTCATTGTAAGCGGGAACCACAACTGAGATTTCAATGTCCATTTTGCATACCCTCAAGACCATCATCTATTGATATTGCAGGTCTCCGTCCAGTTTCCTTCCATGTTTTATATGAACCTTGAAGAGTGAGTTCTGCGTATTCTTTCATAGAATCGGAATAAACTATATTATATTCACTTTCGTTAACCTCAATAATTTTCGAGGCAAGTTTATCAATTGTAACAGAGCGTCCATTATCTGTTTTGTATACACCAGTTCGTTTTTTCATGAACATCAGATTCGCCTGTATTTTTTATTAATCATTAAGAACTTTCAGGATGATGTTTTCATAAGCTGAAATTGATTACTCAAAACATAAAATTCAATAAATAAATTTTGCATTTTAGAATGGGCTCTAAAATATCCCCCTGATACTATAACTATGTTTATAATATCTTGAGAATTAACTCTTAAGAGGAAGATACTTTTGTAGCTCTATCTATGCATTAAATATTCCTGGCTATCAGTATTCAAGCCACTTAGGTCTGGACTACAATCCTGACCTATTTTTAATTACTCCCCCCACTAAATAATGTAAATAGGAATTTAACTACTTTTCTAATAAAAACTAGGATTTAATAACTGTTTTCATAGTTAAAATTCAATTATTCTTTGTGAAGAAAATTATTATTTTTGCATATTATTTAACCCTGGTAGATTTTATAAAGAGAGTTCAGTATTCCAGGTATGAAAGTGCTCTTAAGTACAGCCATTTTTTGAGAATGTATTCAAAGAATATCATGTTTGTTTTTTTCATAAGGACAGATAAATCCAATTTTAATGTCTTTTCAGAGAATATTCGTACACCAAAAGGATATTCTCAACTATCCCATCCCAATTGTATTTTTTAGCTTTATTAAATGCCGCCTCTGAAGCCTTCCTGTTATCTGAGATCGTTCTAATTATTTTTTCCACAGCATCTGCAATTTCACTCTCTTCAAGCTCCACAACAAACCCATCAACCCCGTCTTCTATGAGTCCCTGTGCCGCGTTATATTTTTCTTTCACCGTGATTACAGGCACTCCGCAGGCAAAAGCCTCGATCACAACCATTCCAAAACCCTCCCTGCTTGAAGGAAGAACAAGGACCTTTGAAGCTTTAATTTTTCCGATTAATGCCCTGTATTCCTGAAACCCTTCAAATTTCACACTATCCTGCACGCCAAGATCATGAGCAAGCTTCTCGAGAGTTTTCCTTTCCGGTCCATCTCCGACGATACAGCAGCAGATTTCAGGAAAACTTTTTTTCAACAGTTTGATTGCTTTTATCAAAACATTGACATTTTTTTCTTTTATGAGCCTGCCTGCGAAGATAATATCGTAAATTTTACTCTCCTGATTGCCTGCATAATCCTGGCCATAAGGCTTGATTTCTGAGATTAACTTCAGGTCGATCCCATTGGGCAGGACTTCAATCTGCCTGTTCATCCCCACAAGGGTTACAAGCCTGTCCTTAGTCCAGTTCGAAACTGCAATATTGTTCTTTGAGATTTTTGCAACTGCGGTTTCTATCAAAATCCCGAAAAAACCCTTTCTTTTTCCAAGGTATTCATACCAGTAATCTCCCCATACCTCGTGCCATGTAAATACTGCAGGAATCTTTTTCAGGATTGAAACTGCTTTTACGGTAAAACAGGAAAAATAGGGAAATACACTCACATCAATGAGGTCGAATTTTTCTTTCACGAGAGCTGGAAACAGCTTTACAGAGAAGACGAATGCTTCAGAAATCGAACGTCTGCCATTTACATAGAGGTTCATGGCTTCACATACTCCATGAAGGGTCATGCCCTCATAATGAATTACATCTTCGCCTTCCCACCATTTAATCCCGAAAAGGTGCACATCGTGCCCCTTTAAAGAAAGCCGCTTCCCCAGTTCATGAATGCGCACTTCTGCGCCTCCCTTGACCCAGGGATAGACAGCATCATATACAAAAGCGACTTTCATTTCATCACTTTACCAATCAGTATCAACTTCAAGGAGCATTACACTCAAAAAGACCGCAGAAAAAATCAGCTGAAGCCCTATTGCTGCTAGCACCATTGAAATTACAGCAGATTCCACTTCTTCAAGAGAGCCATACCCGGTACTGATCCATGAATATGCAACTTTCAGTCCAAGAACTAAGCTCGAGACCAGAAGAAGGGAACCTCCTATCAGTTCTTTTTCAAGGGAATGGTAGCTCAGCAATTTTTTGCTTTTTTTGTCGTCACGATACATGCCATGGAGAAGACCGTATGTTTTCATGTATCCTCCAGTAGCAAGAATCTGACCGCCAATGATTAAGAGCATGCTGCCCAAAATAAACGAATGCAGCCGGTTATATGCAGCATTCTCTGTAAGAAGAAGGGAAGAAGTAATAAGAAAACCCAGGATAAATACGCAAGCTCCGGGGATATAGAGGAAAGGGACAGGCCTGTACAGCATCATAAACCTTACGTGTCTCCAGCCGTCCTGAAATGAGCGCAGTTTCGAGGGAGCTTTCCTTGAGTAGTATGTTATGGGCACTTCCTTAATCCGGAGACCGCACCTTGCAGCTTCAATTATCATCTCAGATGCGAGTTCCATGCCGTGAGTTTTAAGGTTCATTTTCTCAAGTGCTTCTCTGGTAAAAGCCCTCATTCCGCAGTGGGCATCCGAAATTTTCGTTTTGAAGAGGAAATTGAGCATTCCGGTCAGAATAGGATTTCCAATATACTGGTGCAGCCAAGGCATAGCTCCGGCTTTGATTTCACCCTTAAGCCGTGTTCCCATTATAAAATCGGCTTCACCTGCCAGAAGGGGGTCCAGAAACCTGTCAAGTTCGAGGAGGTCGTAAGTATTGTCTGCATCAGCAATAGCAATGTAATCTCCTCTGGCTTCAGCCAGCCCTTTAAGGTAGGCATTTCCATATCCTTTAATCGGACCTATAACTTTTGCACCCATGGATGCTGCTATCTCTGCGGTTCTATCCGAAGAATTATCAGCAACTATTATTTCCCCCTCTATACCATATTTTTTGAATATATGCTGAGCTTTCTGTATACAGATACGAATAGTTTCTTCCTCATTCATGGAAGGCATTACTATAGAAAGAGAGGGCATGCCCAGCTTATACATCATATTTCTTAATAACCATTTTGATACCTCATAAAGATCAGAAGCATGAAATTGATCCTATAAAGAAACCGAACTTCTGTTAAAAAGCTATGTCAGGTTATTTTGTTTTTGGAACCCGAATTGCAAAAAAATTGCTGAAAAATAAGAAACTTAAAAATAAAAAGGACGGAAAAACGTTCCCTTCTCCCGGGGTGTTTTCCCATTATTTTTGAGTTCTTTTGCCTTAATTCAGAATGCTCAGCTAAAGCTTGGTACGGTTCTGCCTCTGCGTTCAAACCTGTCCTGAGCTGTTGCCAGGCATGCCAGAGTGCAGTATACTGCTTTTTCCTCGGCATTCTTTAGGACAAAGAATTCTTTCCCGCATACGGGGCATATTTTTTTTACATAAGCCATAGTAGACACGCACATTTTTTGGATGTGGATACTTTCTTTAAGATTTTGCTTTTTTAAAGCATACTAAAAAGAACGCAACTAAATATAAACTTTTGTATTTATTCGATATATATTTTTAATAAGAAATAAAATTCTATCCATAGGGTTGGTTGTTCTTTGTTTTCAAAATCCATATGCTGTAACTGTGCATTTTCAAATTCTAAATATTTTTTAATACTTTTTTTTTGTAAAGTTGTCGCCCCTAACAAAAATATTCTTTTCAAACTAAATCCCGGCATATGTACCGCATATACTGGCAGGGCTAAAAAACAATTCCGATTTTAAGTGGCTGTCTCTAAATGGTTAAGTTCTAATGAACTCCAGATCCAGAGGGCGATACAGATTTATTAATAGGTCCGGCTCGAAAAGAGTGTTAAGCTCTAAAATAATAAAATATGAAAATCCAACAGACCCAGGTTCATATAGGATTCCGAAATGAATTACTTCAAGAGAAAAGTATTAGCAAAAACAAATCGAAATAACAGAAAACGAAGTAAGATAAATAGAGCTGGAGGTGTCCGGATTAGGCCGCTGATTTTCGGAAACGGAAAATTTCTGATTTGTGAAGATGAGAAAGGGACCATAAGGGACGTTTACTTTCCTTATGTAGGGCTCGAAAACCACGGGAATTCAATAAGGATCGGTATATGCGACCTTGATTCTCTTTATTGCAGCTGGCTTGAAAACTGGAATATCCGGCAGCAGTACAAGTCGGAGTTTGAGGTGGACTTCTGCAACAGGATTCTTGATATCTCCGAAAGTCCGAATAAAGAAGAGACGGCAGAGAAAGGGGCAGATGCTGCACAGGGAACCGGCAATAATACAGTACCTGAAGCCTGCAATGAGGTAATCTCAAACATAGGGGAAACAATTTTTGAAAATCCGGATCTTGGGCTCAAAGTCACTGTCTGGGAAGCAGTCCACCCTTCTACGAACATTTTCTACAGGACATTTGAGGTACGTAATATCTCTAAATCTTCAAGGCGCCTCCGCCTATTTTCCAACCAGAATTACAGGATACTCGAGACCAAGATCGGAGAAACTGCCGTAATCGATAAGCATGTACTTATCCATTACAAGCGTGATCGTTATTTCCTGCACGCCAGCGAACCTTCATTTGACCAGTATGCAGTAGGAACTGCTGAATGGAAAGGGCTTGAAGGTACCTGGAAAGATATGGAAAGTGATGCAATCCTTGGTGGAAACCCTGTAGCTCACGGTTCGGTAGACTCAACACTCGGCTGGACTCTTCCTGAGTTAAAACCAGGAGAAGCGACAAGGGTACATTTCTGGATCGTTCTCGGGAAAGATTACTGCGGTGTGCTTAAAGTGCACAAAAGGGTAAAGGAAGCCGAAAAAAGTGCCCTTTTCCACCACAACTTCAACTTCTGGAATTCCTTTACCGAACGTATATCCGTCCTCCCTGAGTATGCCTGGATGCCGCAGCTCCCTGACAGAGTAATCAAATGCTTCTACAGGAGCCTTCTTGCATCTGTAGCCCACATGGACATCACAGGTTCCGTGATTGCGTCCTGCGATTCGGATATCAGGCAGTTTGGGGCAGACCTTTATACATACTGCTGGCCCAGGGATGCCGCCTGGGTCTGCCTTGCTCTTGATAGGGCGCGGTATCACCACCTGAGTGCAGAGACATTTGAGTTTTTTTCAAAAACCATTACTCCAAGAGGAAATTTTCTTCATAAGTACACGCCGGCAGGAGACTTCGGAAGCACCTGGCATCCGGTGCCCATGGTTCAGATTGACGAGACAGGTCTTCCGCTCTATGCTCTTTATAATAACTGGGAGATTGCAAGGAGTGTATGGACAACAGGCAGGTATTACAGAGGCCTTGTAATTCCCGCAGCCAATTATCTCATTAAAGCAATTGACCCGGAAACAGGTCTCCCAATCTCAAGTTTTGACCTGTGGGAAGAACGAAAAGGCGTACATACCTACAGTGCCTGCACGGTTTATGCAGGGCTCATGGGTGCCTGCAAACTGGCCCGTTCCCTTGGAGATTATGGCAACGCAGACATCTGGAAAGAAGCTGCAGTCAGGTTAAAAGAGGTTATCATTGAGAAACTTTATGATGATAAGCTCGGGCGTTTCAGGCGCTCTCTTGAAGAATCAACTCTTGATTCCGCGGTATTTGCAGTCTGGTATTTTGGAATACTTCCTCCTGATGACCCTCGAGTTGTCCGGACCATGGAAGCAATAGAACGCGAACTTTTGCGTCCATCTGGCGGGATTGCCAGGTATCCCCATGACAGCTACTTTGGTTATATGAACAGCTGGATTATCTGCACTCTCTGGCTCTCTCAGTGGCATTCGGCAATTGGGAACCTGGACAGGGCTCTTGAGCTTATTGACTGGTGCGCGGTTCATGCACATCCTTCAGGTCTTATGCCCGAGCAGATAGACGACAGAGGCAAACCCCTTTCTGTTCTCCCTCTGGCATGGTCCCATTCAGCTTTCGTGCTTGCCGTGCTTGAGTATCTTCAGGCTCTTGCAAAAAGAAACGGCGGTTCCTGTGTCTTGCCTGAAAAATAAAACCTCCTGCAGGAAAAGTAAATCATAGATCCTGGCAGAAGATAAACCGGTTTTTCAAAACCGTTTCTCATAGTACAGATATCCTTTTTTTTCTTCTATGAAAGAAAAACCGTGTTTAAGATACAGGTTTATTGCTTTTTTAAGGGTTGAATCGGTTTTAAGCACGGCGCCGGCACAATTTTTCCGGGCAAAATCCAGAGCAGCCAGAAAAAGCTTTTCCCCATTGCCTTTTCCCCTGTAACCCTTTTTGAGGTAGATGCGCCTTATTTCGCACAGGTTCCCATCAAGTTTGCGGACACCTGCAGTACCCACAACCCTGCCTTCATCAATCCCTACAAAAAAGGTGCCTCCTTTAGAAAAATAATACTCATTAATATCCTTCAGGTCAGCATCTTTAAGCCTGTCATACTCAAAACCATGCTCCTGCAGAACTTCCAGGATAACTTCGCGAACTTCTTCAATTCTGGAGTCATCATATCTCTGGATTATCATGTTTTCTCCTTATGTTGAAATGAAAAGCGCCTGTATTAATTCAGGCTTTTTCGAGATACTCATGAAGATCATGGCATTTCTGGCTGTTAAGATATTTTTCAGGGTGCTTGAGGAAATCCATGGATATGGTGTAGAAAATTTCAGTTCCTTTTAGCAGGATATCTTCATCAATATCAAACGTGCAGGAGTGGTTTATTTCCACGATCCCTTTTTTCTGGTTCAGAGTGCCGAGTGAAATGAAAATTCCTGGAACTACCTGCAGATAGCTTGCAAAGTCTTCTGCAGCGAAAGTCTTTTCGATTTCAGGATAGATCGTGAGTTCGGGGAAGCTTTCCTGCAGTTTTAAGTTAACTGCATTTGTGAAAAACGGGTCATTTATCAGGACAGGATAACCGTGCAGGATGTCAAGTTCATAATCCGGAAAGCCTGAAAACTCTTCTCCGGGTTTCACATATTTTTGTTTTACTCTGTCAAGGCACTCTTTTATTGTCCTGTCAATAATGGCTGTAGTTCCGCTGTCAAATGTCCGGTAGCTCCCAAGGACTCCTACACTGTCAGGGATTCTGTTGAACTGGGCTCCACCCTGGATCCTTCCCACTCCAAGGACATATTTATCCTGTTCAAGCCTCTCGTCCAGAGAAGAATAGAGGCTGTTTATAAAATCTACTGCCATCCTGACCGGATCAATGCATTTTTTTGGCAGTGAGATATGCCCTCCTTTTCCTTTAAATATGATTTCGAAACGGTTAGTGCTTGCCATAAAAGGTCCGGGGCGCAACCCCACGCTTCCGGATTCATGAGTGGTAAAAATGTGCATGCCCATAACTGCATCCACACCTTCAAGCCCGCCTTCGGCAATAACTCTCTCCGAGCCTCCCGGGGGTATCTCTTCTGCAGGCTGGAAAATCAGGCGGACTTCTCCCGGAAAATCTCTGTTTTCAAGAAACAGTCTTGCAGCCCCAAAGAGCATTGCCATATGCCCGTCATGCCCGCAGGCATGCATTACTCCATCGTTTCTGGAAATATATTCCCTGTTTCTTTCTGTGAGCTCTTCCTGAACCTCGAGCCCATCAGTATCTGTCCTCAGTGCAATGCAGGGTCCAGGCATAGTGCCCCGGATTCTTGCAAGTACGCCGGTGTCTGCAATTTTCCTGGATTCTATTCCCAGTTCTCCAAGGACTTTCAGGATTCTCTTCTGGGTATCGTATTCTTTGAAACTGAGTTCGGGGTATTGGTGGAATTCTCGCCTCAGCCTGATAATCCAGGCTTCAAGCGATTCCGCACTCGGGTCATCTCTCAAATTTATTACCTCGGATCTTCTTCAAATGCAGTTTTTTCCGTTTATTTTTGTGATTATGTTCAGTATTCTTTATTTTACTTCTTTAGTATATATTACTCCGGGTATATTATTTCATTTTCCTACTTCCAGATAATTATTTAACTGCTGCATCCTGGCACTTAATTCAGGGTAAACATGAACTTATATTTAATTCAAATTGGTAATACAAATATCAAATATAATATCATTAAATATTATGAAATATTGCAAAAATATTATGTACTAGTTTGACATACATACTATATCTGAAAGACTCAAAAACAGACACGCCTCCTAAATAAATTAAATATGCAACTCTGGAAATTCCTCGCCTGTAAATGCGGAAAGGTGGGGAATTCCAGGCGTGAGGATAGAACAGGATCAGACATGTGGAAACAGCATGAGTATATCCACACTTTATAATGTAAATTAACTCCACAAATTCCTTATTTTACATCTGGTGCTATTGTTGTTAGTTTTGAAAATTTTACCCCTTTGATAGCTATTATAGCCCCGGCAAGTTCCGTTATTTCCTGGCCGCTTCCATCCAGGACTATCAGTTCAAAACCTTCTTCATGACCAAGGTATAAGTGTACGGAATATTTAATCAGGTGCGAGTAACGGTGCTGTACTTCTATTAAAGCATTAGAAAGTCCGTGTTTTGTGAGGTCATAAATAACTGCAATTGTCCCTACGCGATGACCTTTAATATCCCCCATCCATCTGTAGTAAGTGATATAACTCGTAATGGCATCTCTTATGGCTTCCGAGCGAGACGGATAGCCTTTTTCTTTAATTATTCCATCAAATTTCTCCAGAAGAGCATCGGGAAGGGAAACACCTATTCTCATCAGTCCTGTTTCCATAGTAGCACCAAATGTAATTAATTAGTTATTTAATATAATCTATTGCTAAAAATTAGTTAAAATTATCCAGAATATAATACATTATTAATTATTAGTACTACTATTTGAATTTGAGCAGGAAAATCTTGTCTCAACCCGGTGACTTTTCAATTAAATCCTTTCAAAAATTAGTTCTTCTGCCGGATGAAAACTATCAGTATTTTTTATCTTGTATCAGGTCAATTAAACTTCTACCTTTTGTTCCATAATTATGTACTTAACATATTAATGGCGAGTTTTCAGAGCAACTAACGAGTTTTATGCAGTAATTTTCATATTCTCTGAAGGATCCTGAATTGTTTCGTTAGAATCTACAGTTGTGAGCTTTGAAAACTTCACTCCCTTAAGAGCCATCAGAGATTCGGCAAGCTCTGCTATTTCTTCACTTTCCCCTTTCAAAATAACTACTTCAAAACAGGCTTCATTGTCGAGATGAATATATACAGAGGACTTTATAATGTGAGAATAATGATGCTGTATATCTGTAAGGGCATTTGAAAGCCCGCGTTTTGTAGAGTCGTAAATAAATGTAATTGTTCCTGCACGGTGACCTTTGATATTATTCATCCATTCGTAATAAGAAATATAAGTCCTGATAGCATCTCTTACTCCCTCAGATCGGGAAGAATAACCTCTGCTTTCAATAATACCGTCAAATTTGTCAAGGAGAGTATCGGGAAGGGAAACCCCTATTCTCATAAGTTCTTTTTCCATCATATCGCCCACTGGTAATACTTACTTATCTTTAAGATGTTACTTAGTTAATTGTATGTAATACTATATATGTTTTTGTAACTCAAAGAATAATATAAAAAAGTCTGGCAAAATGTGATACAAAAATTAAAAAATATAATATAGTACAACAGTTTTATCACAAATGAAGCATATATGGAATATATCATCAGTATGATACCTGCAATGGCAGATGATATCTTCGATATCCACCTCTTTAAAAAAAACATGTACGATTGTTTTTTTCGGAAGGCCTGATTTGTAAAAGGATTACTTGTTACAGCACAGATGCTTCAAAGATCAGTCTACTATTACAAAAAGTCAATTAAATCCATAACAAAAAAGTAAACAGGAGGAGCAGCCCCTTTATCAGGACAGCTCCTGCCCGAAAGTATCAATTTCTTATATTCTAACACTTGATAGTATTTTCAAAGCATCACACATGCTTATTCTTTTTTGCGTCCAAAGACAATAACCAGGCCAAGGACAGCAGCCACAGGCAGTGCAATTGAAGGGAATTCAGGAACCTGCTGAACATTAGGGTTAATACCTGACTCGTCATGCTCAATAGTAAAACTTAAGTCTTCATAATTATATCCATCTGCTATAACCACATGATAGGTTTTTCCAACCTCAGCATACTCAGGAACCGTAATATTTAATGTTGATGTCTTTAGATCTCCTTGTTTTTCAAGAGTGAGTTCCTCAGGGTTAAAAATATAACTCCAGTTAGGTTGCGGATTTTGGATTGAAAAACGCTCTATCTGCGGGAAACCCGGGTCTTCTGTTGCATTTACTGTTACAAGATAAGATATAGTTCCCCCTGCTGTAACATTTTCATCTTCCACAGGGGTAACTGTCAATTCAACTGCTGCCGAACAGGTATTAGCCAGAAGCAGCAAGCTTAATAAACCAAATAAAAATCCTATTTTTACCACTAAATTCACCTCAAACCATTAAAACTTGACCAGCAAATGTCCGAGCTCCAGTTATGATACATGAACCCGACAAAACTGCTGGTGTACGCTTAGATTCAGATTTTTAGACTCAGATTCAATTTCATATTGCAAATTAGTCAGATGACTACAATTCAGGAAACCATCTTTTCCAAAATTTGTTCATACTCTCAACTCTTAAAAACAAAGAAATAAAAAAATCAAAAATCCCATGAATGGTTCACGGGAGAAAACATTTCTTTGCATTAAATCACCCTTTTCAGGATATTGCCAGGTATCCGGTATCAAATCCGGTAATAGAAGACGTTTCTGAGTTCACATTAGCCCTGAAAAGTTTACGGCCGGCAGCAGTTCCTTCAGGAACGGCAATTTCCACCGGAACGAGGATTTCTTCTCCTGCCTTCAGAGTTACAACTTTTTCAGTCCAGTTAAACCAGGAAAGGCCTGCCTGATAAGATGCAGGAAGTTCGCTGACACTTAGATGGACTTTAAAAGTGTCATCGATGTTCTGTGTGTTTTTCACTTTGATAGAAAGAGAAACTGTATTTCCTGCTGTAACACTGCTGGACCGTGGTGAAACAGCAATATTAGCACCGCCGGAAAGCTGGACAACATGGTAGGGTACTGAAGTTTCGACAGTATTTCCAGCAGCATCCTTTGCCGTGATCTGGAGAGAATAATCTCCAGGTGACGAAGGAGCAGTTATACTGCCTTTCCAGATGCCATCTGTATTTATAAGCTGTATATCTCCTGCTTTAACTTCAATAACTTCCACATCATCAGTTGCACTCACTTTGATCTCGATTGTGGAACCTGCGGTTGTATTTGCAGGGAACAGAACAACCGACTCAATCACAGGTTTTGTCGTATCCGGGGTTTCCGGAGATGAGACTGTGATATAGTCCGTTTTTGTTTCACTGTCAGTTCCACCTGCACTGGTAACTGTGAGGGTCACAGAGTAAATGCCAGCTGAAGTGTAGGTATAAGACGGGCTCTGTTCAGTACTATCGACATTTCCGTCATTGTTAAAATCCCAGGCCCAGGAGGTTGGAGAACCTGCAGACTCATCGGTGAACTTGACATCCAGGGGAGAATCACCTGAAGTCGGGGTAGCTGTGAATGCTGCAACTGGTGGAGTTACATATTTGACTTTTAGAGTAGCAAGGGTTGTTTTGTAAGAACTACCAGCTGGGTTGGAGTATACAAGAGTACTTGACTGTCCAGAAATGATATCATTTGTCACGTCCCAGGTGTTCAGTCCATCGTAGTTGGGCGTATTGTTTCCGCCTGTTTTAGACACGCCGTTGAAAGTATAGATGGTAGCATCTTTAGTGGATACCTGGCGAATCTTGCTTTCAGCACTGACCCATCCACTGGTGAGCCCTTCGGTATCAAAGGTGGTTAGTCCGCTACCTGAAGTTGAAATCCAGTCTCCTCCGTGATTCACCCAGTAGTATGTTTGGTTTGTGGATGCTGGATCATTGTAGGCAACAACTAGTGTAATTCCTTTAATCCTCCCATCAAAGCTCTTTCCGCTAATAGCTTGTTCTTTGACATTGACTGCCGGATTAACTGCTGATATCAGGCTGGTCACGTCGTACTGAGCTTCATAGTCTGAGAATACCTTGTTTACATGGTCGTTGAGCGGATAGGAGTTGGCGTTATTTTCGGATGCTATGTCCATAGTCTCGCTACCAAGGGTAGTTTCGAAGGTGCTGTCTCCATTCCCATCGAACTTTACTGTGGAGATAAGGGCATAGTTGTTACCTGCTGAACCTGAGTAGGTATTCACGTACAGCTTAGCCCATTCGATGTTTCCTACTGCTGCTGCTGGCAGGTTAAAAGTCAGGTTTAGTTCAGGGTGAGCAACCCATGTATCTTTTGAACTGACCCATGTCGTTGGTGAACTAAAGTAAAGGTCACCTGAGACGTTTCCAGTCTGGATAGTAGTAAGAGGTTCGCGTCCTGTAGCTACTGCAATGTAATGCAGCTTTGTCTCATCATCACTCCCGCCGCTATTGGTTGCAGTAAGACGGATGTCATATGGGCATGCGGTATCAAAGCTATAGGTGGGGTTCTTCTCAGTAGAGAACTGTACCCAACCTGAGCCGTTATTGTATTCCCAGTTCCATGAGGTAGGAGAGTTCGTTGACTGATCTGCGAAAGTTACGGAAAGAGGAGCTGTGCCAGCTAAAGGTGTAGCTGTAAAGGCTGCAACTGGTGCTCCAGGCAGTGGTTCACTTACTACGATGTATTCAGTCTTTACTTCAGAATCACTGCCGCCAGGTCCGGAGACTGTGAGGTTTACGGCGTAAGTTCCGGCTGAAGCGTATGTGTATGAGGGGTTCTGCTCAGTGCTGTCCACTTTGCCGTCGTTGTCAAAGTCCCATGCATATAAAGAGATAATGCCGGTTGATGCGTCGGTGAACTGGACTGTTAGAGGCGCATCTCCAGAAGTAGGTGTTGCAGTAAACGCTGCAACTGGTGCTTCAGGCAGTGGTTCACTTACTACGATGTATCCTGTCTTTACTTCAGAATCACTGCCGCCAGGTCCGGAGACTGTGAGGTTTACGGCATAAGTTCCGGCTGAAGCGTATGTGTATGAGGGGTTCTGCTCAGTGCTGTCCACTTTGCCGTCGTTGTCAAAGTCCCATGAATAGTAAGAGACAACACCAGTGGACTGGTCGGTGAACTGGACTGTTAGAGGGGCATCTCCAGAAGTCGGTGTTGCAGTAAACGCTGCAATGGGTGCATCTGCCGGATATTCGATTACAAGGATTTGCTGGAGAGCGACCATACCTCCGCTTGTCGTTCCCTGGATGCCGGCTTCGTTACCGGTTTCACTGATATAGTTCGTCGCATTAAAGACCAGGGGACTTGCGGTGTTGGAGCTTCCCCCCCATACATCGGTTGCCACAGTATTTCCGTTGAAAAGAAGGTTTCCTTCTTCAGGACCGGCACTTCCCGCGAAACTGTACAGCATGGCTTTTGTGACATTTGCCCTGTCAATAGACATGCCGGTGAATGGAGCATAGGCTGTTGCCTCTTCAAGAGTAGTTGCATAACTTGACTCAGATAATCCCAGTTCGTCGCATTCTTCATTAATGAAGATATGCTTCCGGGTTTCGTCGGGGTTCCGGTAAATCACAACAAGAGTGCTGGGGTACAGTGCAACTTTATTGTAAGAACTGTCGTAGGGATTCGTTACAAGGCTGTTTCCTTCGGAGCTAAACTTGTCGGTTACATCATAGACACAGAGCCCATATTCATAATCAGGATATGAGCCAAAATTGCTCCAGTCCCTGTAAAGGTTTCCGTTTCCTGTAGAGAGATTCCCGTTATCAAGGATGTTTCCGTTGAAGTTAAGGGTTAACCACGGATACCCTCCAGGTGTCTGGTCCCAGTTATAGGCAAAATAAAGGAAGACCTTTTCTATAGTGGAACCGCTCGGGACCGGAAGATCACTTGCACTCCAGGTCTCTGTCCTGGTAGTCCATCCAACGCCCCTGTAAGCAGATTCCGGCTGGGTGGAGTACAAAAGGTTACCATGAAGATCATACTCATGTTTGGTGGTGATATCACTGCCGCCTTCCCAGTAGCGTTTGCCCTTGTACCCGTTATATTTGACATATTTGGATGCACTTTTCTTGTTGTTGTTGGTCTCATTGGTTTCTGAAATCAGGTTATCAGGATCAACAACTGCTGTATAGGTTACAGTGCCACCCTCAAGGCTGCGGATCGTTGGATCTATAAGGGTTACAGAAGTTGATCCTCCTCCTGCCAGAGATTCAATCGTTGTCGTGTTTACGGGAACTGTACTGGATACGTCACTCGCATACAGTGCTACAGGGATGTTAGTGATGGCGGAAGAGCCAGTGTTTTTGATCGTATTGACTTTTACGGAATTAGGTTCCCGGGCAAAGACCGCGCTTGAAGGGACCGTATTTACGATTCCTGAGATCGTGAGGTCATTTGTTGCCGCTGCTTTTACTGTAATATATCCGGCTTTCACCTCAGAGTCGCTCCCGCCTGCGTTAGTGACTGTAAGGTTAACTGTGTAAGTGCCGGCTGATGTATAAGTGTATGAGGGGTTCTGTGCAGTGCTGTCAATTGAACCGTCGTTGTTGAAGTCCCATGCGTAGGATGAGATGGTGCCAGTTGAAGCATCGGTAAACTGGACTGTAAGAGGTTCTGTTCCGCCGGTCACATTTGCAGAGAAGTCAGCTACCGGGGCAGATACCTGGGACTCGGCATATTCGGCTGTCAGAATACCAAGGGCATTTTTATAGAAGCCAGCAGCTCTGTCGTAGGTCAGCATGTTTGTGCCGGAGTTAAAGTAATCCTTGACGTCCCAGGTATTGGACCCTGTGTAAGTTCCCTGAGGTGTGCCTGAAGCAAGCTTATTACCGTTGAAATTATATGTTCCATCCGTGCTTGCCATATGCACAACTGTAAGCTCTGCATCGGCAAGGGATGCCCCTTCAGGTAAGGATGCCTCAAAGGCTGTACTTCCCTTATAATCTTCGCCCAGTTCGTCATCGCTGTAATAAGTATCCGCATCATGCCCGCGGTTGACCTGATACCATATCCTGTTGCCACTGCCGTCGTTGTATGCCACAACAAGAGTTATCAGTTTTACCCGCCCATCAAAAGAATTATCGAGAGGCGCTGTGTTTACGACAGCTCTGTTTTCCCCTGCTTTAACAAGGTTTGTGACATCATAGTACATCATGTAGTCACTGGTTACCCTGTTAACGTGGTCGTTTACCTGAACGTAGCCGTCTCCTCCGTTGCTGATGTAGGTGAAGGGCACATTCAGGGTTTCGTTTCCGAGGGTTTGACCGTTAAAGCTTACATTTGCCGTACCCTGATAGTTATTTTGCATATGGCCGCAGTATACGGTTGTGAGAAGCATTGCCCATTCAACGTCTGCGTCAGCCGGAAGGGTAAAAGTTTTGTCTATAGTTTTAACGGTATGTATTTCCTGAGTTCCTGTTCCATAGTAGCTATCAAAATAGACACCACCGTCTACTGTTCCGCTCTGGACAGAAGTAAGGGGGATACCGCCTACGTAATTATCAGCAAGGCAGACTCCGCTGCTCAGGATCAGAGTCAACAAAATTAAAATTAGTTTCCTGTTCGTAAATTTTTCCTCCTGTACCATTTTAGAGAAAAAAATCCTGAGGTAGTGCGCAACAGCTCCTGTCAAGGACGTAACAGAAATCCAATCTGTCTTATAAAAAATAAAATAAGGTTGCTGTTATGGTGATATGAAAAACTTATTAATTTCTTTTTTATCTAATTCTCTAAATTTTACTGCGCTTATATGATTTTATTAACTATCCTGTTCAGAATTTATTTTCTCCATAACTTCTTCCCATTTGTTCCTAAATATTAATACTAATTAACTTTTTATTAACAACTTTTCAGATATATCAATCTTTCTAAATGCTTCTTGAAGGTATGCTTTTTTCTTTATTTATGTGCAACAAATAGCAATTTTGTGGCAGGAGGCTTGAAAGAACTGACCTTTTCAATAAATTATTTATTAGCAGACATTCAGCTCAAATAAAAAGATATAAATCGCTTCTATTTGAAAATAAAATTCCCGGATTTTAAACAGCTCAACAATTGCTTTTCAAAAAATATTCAGCTCCCACTTACGCAGAATGCTTCAAAGGATTTTTTTTAGAGATTTTATCAGTAATTCTATAGGTATTTTGTTTGCATATTTAATAAACAATTAACTAGAATATTTAATTTATATTCATAATATTATTCATAAAAGTAATAATTATTAATATTTAATTATTACTATAGATGAAAAATGCTCGATTACAATTGAAACTATTAATTTCAGAAAAATGTTGATTTTATGCGTATCTTTTTTACTTTTTTTCATTGTTTTTGTTGATGGATGTTTTGATTCTATAGCAGTTAACGGCATATTTTTAGCTTTACCGGAATATGACCCGGAAATCAGCCGATGTAAAAAAACATTAACAGAAGTCAGTGTCTTGATTTCTCCGGACATGCCCTTTCATCCTCTGAATATCTGGCAGTCTGATAAGCCCAAAAAACAGGAATTTTTCCGGCAGGGATTTCAACATTTTTCAGAACTTTTTTCCGTTACCCTCGCCGAAAAATAAAGAAACAGCCTTATCAGGCTGCTTCTGCCCAGAATATAAGGCTTCCCTGGAACTGTCCTGAAGACGAATAGTTAAGCGGAAGGTCAAGCTGGACTTCCGAGGTTTCCGAGCTATCTGCCGCTATAGTTTTGCTGTAGCTGGACCAGATATTCTGGTCAAGAAGAAGTCCCGTTACAAAGGGACCGTTCTCCTGATCATTCACGTCGGCTGTCACTTTTATGCCGGTACCTCCACTGTTTTTAAGGGTGAGGGATACAGACTGGCTTGGAGTTCCCGGAGTTACTGTTCCGAAATCTACCGAATCAGGCGAGACCGTCAGGCAAATTGCAGGTATGATAGTCACATTAAGCGACACTTCTGCAGAGGAATTTGATCCAGAAGGCGAAGAAGACGCGGTTTTTGCCTGCTGGGTAAGATCTGCACCTGTATAGCCTTCCTTGCTTGCTGTTGCTGTAATGGTTCCTTCGCAACTTGCATTTACAGCAAGTACAGCTTTTCCACTGGCATCAGTCGTTCCTGAACCTGTTGCACAGCCGCTCAGGTTAACAAGTGCTCCTTCAACCGGCGTTCCTGAACTTGTTACAATATAGGTAACTTCGGTCTCTATTCCTGCAGGCAGGTCGAGAGTGCTTGCAGAGAGGAAAAGTGCCGGAGTAACAGGAGTTCCGGTTTCAGATACTGCCTGCTGGATAAGATCTGCACCTGTATAGCCTTCCTTGCTTGCTGTTGCTGTAATGGTTCCTTCGCAACTTGCATTTACAGCAAGTACAGCTATTCCACTGGCATCAGTCGTTCCTGAACCTGTTGCACAGCCGCTCAGGTTAACAAGTGCTCCTTCTACCGGCGTTCCTGAACTCGTTACAGTGTAAGTAACGTTAGTTTCCTTTCCTGCCGTCAGGTTGAGAGGGCTTGCAGACAGGGAAAGTGCCGGAGCGGCAGATACTTCACCCTTATAACTGACAACAAGGACTGCACCTGAGGGGGCGAGGTAATCCCCGCTGTTATCCGTAACTAAGGGTGGTACTATCCTGGCCCTGTTATTCCCGGACAGAAGATATGTCCCGACAGACCTTGCTTCATCAATATCCAGATCCGAGTAAGGAGTTGAGTCATAAACTCCAGAGGCATTCATTTCATTAAACTCCAGGGATATGCCTGAATGCCCTCCGGATTGGACTGTAGTCCAGAGGCGGGCTCCCTCTACATTACTGAGATTTATCGAACCTTCTTCGAATGGGATTTCTACAGTAGCCTCCTCTGGAGTCAGCCCTCCTGAGGTGCTCATTGTACTTACCATGTCGCAGCCTTCATTGATCCAGTATTCGATTTCCTTGCCTGAAGGGTCTTCGTACACTACAAGAAGGGCTATCCCATCAACGCAGAAATAATTGCTTGAGTCGCTGTTTGTGTTTGTGACTGTTGTGGTATAAGTTCCATTTTCACTCACAAGCCCTGTGACATTATAAGCCCATGTTCCTGTCGGGTAGTCGTACTGCGACCCCCAGCCTTTCTGGTCGCTGTATTCGGCTTCAGGAGTCAGAGAATTCCCATCAAACTGCAGGCTCATGGAAGGAGTTACTCCAGTAGTGCCTGTTGCGCTCCAGGTCCAGAAATTATAGAGCCTTGCAAGCTTTACAGTTGCTCCATCTGGAAGATCGAGGGAGTGGCTTACGGAGTATGTGCCTCCAGAGGTTATCTTGTTGCTGTAAGTGCTGTTTCCGTAATCATAAATAACGTCTCCCTGAACGATACCGTGGGCATAAGTCTCAAGAGGATTATCTCCGGCATAACCATTATGCATTACTGGCTGGACTTTGCTCAGTTCATTATTTGTCGCGTTCGTATCACTGATAGTAGAGCCTGGAACGACAACTGCCTTGAGAGTGTAATTCTTTACTTCTTCCGGCTTCCAAGTAAATTTAAACGTTTCCGAAGCGCCGTTTGCAAGTCCAGAAATTGGTTTGCTTTCAATAATGGTTCCTTCTGAATAAAGTCCAAGTGCAAAACTGCCTGCATCCTCGGGTCCATTATTTATTACAGTAACATTTACCGTATTGTTCAGATTGTCCCAGGCTTTAGTAGCATCATTGTGAGAGACTTTGATAGCCTGTATGCCCAGGTCAGCTGAAGATGTTTCTCCCGTGGTATTTGAGGTATTGTCTGTAGTGTTACCTGAAGTATTGTCTGTAGTGTTACCTGCAGTATTGTCTGTAGTGTTACCTGAGGTATTGTCGGTTGTGTTACCTGATGTGTTGTCGGTTGTGTTACCTGAAGTATTGTCTGTAGTGTTACCTGAGGTATTGTCTGTAGTGTTACCTGAGGTATTGTCGGTTGTGTTACCTGAAGTATTGTCTGTAGTGTTACCTGGAGTATCGTCCGTCGTGTCATCAGAAGATGATATCGAGTATTCAGCGGTCAGGATGCCGAACGCATTCTTGTAAAAACCACCACTTCTGTCATAGGTCAGGGTGTTTGCACCGGATGATTTAAAAGAATCTTTGACGTCCCAGGTATTGGACCCGCAGTAAGTTCCCTGAGGTGTTCCTGAAGCAAGTGTTTTCCCATTGAAAGTGTACGTCCCGTCCTCGCTTGCCATGTGCACCAGTGTGAGGTCTGCATCAGCAAGGGATGCACCTGCCGGTAAAGCGGCATTAAAAGATGTGCTCCCCACATAATTTTCTTCCAGATCTTCATCACTGTAATAAGTGTCCACATCATGCCCGCGGTTGACCTGATACCATATCTTGTTACCGCTGCCGTCATTGTAAGCCACAACAAGGGTTATCAGTTTTACCCGCCCGTCGAATTTATCGTCAGTGGGTTCTGTTTTTACGGTAGCTTTGTTTTCCCCTGCTTTTACAAGGTCTGTGACATCATAATACATCATATAGTCACTCGTTACCCTGTTCACATGGTTATTAACCTGAGCATATGCTTTGCCGTCATTTCCTCCATTTGTAATGTAGGTAAAAGGTACGTTCAGGGTCTCTGTTCCGAGGGTTTGACCGTTAAAGCTTACTTTTGCAGTCCCCTGATAATTATTTTGCATATGGCCGCAGTATACGGTTGTGAGAAGCATTGCCCATTCTACATCGGCATTAGCCGGAAGGGTAAAAGTCTTGTCTATAGTTTTTGCATCGTGTATTGCCTGGGTTCCTGTCCCATAATAGCTGTCACAGTAGATACCACCATCTACTGTTCCGCTCTGGACAGAAGTAAGGGGAATACCGCCTACGTAATTATCAGCGAGGCAGACTCCGCTACTCAGGATCAGAGTCAGCAAAATTAAAATTAGTTTCCTGTTCGTAAGTTTTCCTCCTGTTCCAAATTAGAGAAAACATCCTGAGTTCTATGTACAATCAGTTCCTGGAAAAGGATAACAGGAATGAATAATGTTGCCAGTAAAATCAGAACAAATAAATTGCCACTATCCTTAGAAAAAAAACCTTGTGCGCCTATTTTCTGGCAGAAGGGGGATTAAATATGTTCCTGCCTCCGATAGGGTTCTTTTTGACATAGTTCTCAAGTACTTTTTCTCATAGTATTCCAGCTTGTACTTAATATTTAATACAAATAACAAGATTATTAACAATATTTTTGATATATCAAGCTTTCTAATTGAAATTTAGAATATATCTTTTGAGATTTTTATGCCATATTACACAATTTGTATTTAAATTTATGAAATACATATATGCATACAGGTTCTGAGATACGGAATTCTGCCTTTCAACAGCTATTAAGCTTTAAAATCTTTATTTCTACCCTATTACTTCATAGGCATTATAGTCAATAAAAATACTTTTAATTAATATATCCTGACTATTTTAATATTTGTTAATATTTTTTTAAATAGTAGTAACATTTAATAACTATAATATCATTAGATCTGAGCTTAAAATGCCTGAGAATAAAAACAGATTGTCCTGAAAATGATATTTCTCTGAATGCTTTCCCTGAGATATACTCAAAACTTAGCAAATAAAACCAGTATTGAGATATACCGTCCTCTTATTCTTCAGTCCCTTACCTTACTTCCTGAGTAAAAATATTCCTTGAGAGGGTTCAGGGAATGAAGATTATTTTTTACGTGCATACTCTTTATTTATAGCTCCATCTTCTTCATCAATCATTATCGCGTTAATTTGATGTACCTTCAGGGCAGGAATCCATACATGGAAAATTCAGGTTCAAGCAATAACAACAAATCAGGAAAAACAAAATATCAGCTCACTCTTATTGCCGCCCTTAAAAAAGAAATTGAAATATCCCGCAGACTTGACCCTGAAAAACTTGCAGCCGAAATTGAAAAAACAGGTTTTTCCTGCCAGCACTGCGGAAAGTGCTGCAAAAGGGCTTTCGGAGACAACAGAGTAGTTTTGACACCGCCGGAAATTGAAAAAATCATAGAGTACACCGGGCTTTCAAAACTTGAGGTTGCAGGCCCCCTTATCCCTGATGCCTGCCTCCCTGAAGAAGACGAAGGCGAAGAAGAGGGCAGAGATATAGAAAACTCTTCCGTAACACAGGAAATAGACGAAGAAGCCGCTTCAGAATCCCTCAGAGTACTTGAGCTTTTAAAAGAAGACATCGATTCGGAGGGAAATATCCACGCTTATGGATGGATGCTCAGGCGGAAAAGAAATGGGGACTGCATTTTTCTGGAAAAGGGTACAAACAGGTGCAGGATATACCCTGTCCGCCCAATGCTCTGCAGCACCTATCCTTTCTACCTCGAAGAACTTAAACTCTACACCTGCGAATGCGAAGGGCTTGGAGACCATATTTCTTTGGAAGAAAGCAGGAAACTTGCAAACTCTTTACTTTCCAGATATATCTCAGAATTAGAAGATACACTTGCGATGTATGAAAAGTATGAGGATTTCGAGAGAACGGGAAAGGGTCTGGAGATTGCCAGAAGTAATCTGGAAAAAGGGACATGCGTTTACATAGTACATGACAGCAAAGGAAGTACAAAAATCATTGATTGAGCCGCAGGATTAAAGAGGTGCCTTATTGCAGCAGATAAATTGACGGGTTTATAAAAAAGGCATACAGGTACTGAAATTAAGAGAGGCATATATCTGAGAATAATCTACTTCTGTCCTGAACCTCATTTCTTTTCCGAGTCATCAATTAAATTTATTTATTAGAAAGCGCCAGTTATCCCCATGACCGGAATGTCTGGCAGTGACAATCGTCCGATGACCGTTTCGGAGAAGATCTTTTCAAAGGCCTCCGGAACTCCCGTGAAAGCCGGGGATTTCGTACTGGCAAACATAGACCTGGCAATGACCCACGACATCACAGGTCCGCTGGCAGTCCAGGGCTTTTACGAAATCATGAGAGATGAAGAAGAAAAGAAAGTATGGGATCCAAGCAAAATAGTAATAATATTCGATCACCAGGTCCCTGCAGACTCAATTAATGCCGCGCAAAACCACATCATGCTCAGGAAGTTTGCAAAAGAGCAGGGCATTTTAAATTATGACGTTTATGAAGGAGTCTGCCACCAGGTCCTGCCCGAAAAAGGACATGTGAGACCAGGAGACCTGATTGTGGGTTCTGACTCCCATACATGTGCATACGGATCTTTAGGGGCATTTTCTACCGGAATAGGATCCACAGACATGGCAGCCGTTTTTGCTACAGGCAAACTCTGGTTCAGGGTTCCCGAAACCTTCCGCTTTGAAATTGAAGGCAAGCTGCCGAAGCGTGTTTATTCCAAAGACCTTATACTGCATCTGATTGGAGATGTGGGCGTAGAAGGAGCCAGATATATGGCAGCCGAATATGCAGGTTCTACAATCCGCTCCCTTTCCATCCCCGAGCGCATGACCATATCCAACATGGCAATCGAGATGGGGGGAAAAGCAGGAATCATAGAAGCTGATGAGGTTACTGAAGCGTACCTTAAAGAGCGCATTCCAGGCTACAAACTTGACCCTTACTGGAAGTCCGATGAAGATGCCAGATATCTGGATGTCAGGCATTACGATGTCTCTGACCTCGAGCCCCAGGTAGCCTGCCCGCATAACGTTGATAACGTAAAACCGGTAAGCGAAGTAGAAGGTACGAAGCTTGACCAGATCTTTATGGGCTCCTGCACGAACGGCAGGTTTGAAGACATTAAGATAATGGCTGACATTATGGGAGATGAACCTGTTGCAAAAGGTCTTAGACTCCTGGTCGTGCCTGCCTCAAAGACCGAGTACATGAAACTGCTGAAAGCCGGATATATTGAAAAACTCATAAATGCGGGTGCAATCGTTGAAGCTCCCTGCTGCGGACCCTGCATGGGCGGCTCTTTCGGCCTCCTCGGTCCCGGAGAAGTTGGGCTTGCTACCTCAAACCGCAACTTCAAGGGCAGAGAAGGAAGCGCAGAGTCTTTTGTTTACCTTTCTTCTCCTGCAACCGCAGGAGCATCCGCCCTCACAGGAGAAATTACAGATCCCAGGAAGGTTTGAAAACCCTCCTGTTTTCTTCTTTTTAATTTTTCATACTTAGATTCAATGACTTATTAGTTATATTAAAAAGGTGTTATAGTGCCGGAGGCTGACCTATCCATATTAAACAGGGTGTATGAGATCATCCTGGACAGAAAAGAGAATTTTGATGAGAACTCGTATGTCTGTAAACTTTTGAACCACCGCAAGGGGATGAACAAAATCCTTGAAAAAGTGGGCGAGGAATCCATTGAAACAATACTTGCAGTCAGGAACGAAGACCATAAAGAGATTGTCTCGGAGAGTTCGGACCTTATCTTTCACCTTCTGGTACTGCTTGCAGCAAATAACGTCACACTCGATGAAATCGCAGCTGAGCTAAGCGCCAGACACGAAAAAATGAGAAGAGATTGAATAATATATAATAAAACATCCTAAAACGAAATCAACTCTAAAACGAAAGTAATTCTTATCCTATAAACGCTGAATGACTTCTAATTAATATTTAATGAAATAAAAGGGAACTTTAAGTAGAGTTGAAGGGTTTAAAAACTCGAAAATTCTGTCCTTCTATCTTTTATTCCCTGATAATCCTTTTATTTTCGATCATCCGTATTTTCAATAAACTGCAAGTTCGTTCAGCACATCGGTTTTTGACAGGGTCCCTTTGGGAACTCCGTTAATTGTCACGATAAGCCTTCCTACATTGTATTTGTGGAAGAGTTTTACGACGTCATAGAGCTGCATGTCTCCGTCAACAGTTATCAGCTCTTTTGTCATTATATCTTTGACCTTTACGTTGGGTTTTCCCTGGGCAATTGCATGTGCAATATCGGTATAAGTTATTATTCCTACAATTTTCCCTTTATCTTCCACTGGGGCTCCGTGTACATTATTCCGGATAAAAAGCCTTGTAGCTTCCTGGATGCTGGCGTTAAGGTTCACAAGGAGCGGAGGGTACTTCATATAATGTTTGACGTGTTTTTTGGGAAGAGAGATCATCTCTGTAATGTTAAAAAGGATTGAGTTGTTGGTGTCGTCCCTTCCAGTAACCTCTCCACGGACAATGAGGCGGTTTACAGGTGTTGGACCTACCTGAAGCTTGTCGTCCATTACAAAGTCTTTGATATTTCCTATTACCCTTACTACTCCATTACAGGCATCGGGATTCCTGACAGTAGTAAAGCTGATTTCTGCAGCTGTTGCCCCGTTGACTATTACGTTATTCCTGTAAAGGGGAACCACGGATTCATTTTTCAACTGCTGGATGCGTAAAGCATCATACGCTGCCCCTGTTGGTTTATATCCCCCCTTTGGTCCGGGTACACCTTCAACCAGTGCGAGAGCTTTTAATAACTGCATCTGGTTGCGGACAGTTCCGGGGTTTCTCTGGATAACTTCGGCAATCTCTTCACCTTTAATTGCCCTGTCTTTCTGCCGCTGAAGATTGATTAATGCAATGATAATGTCTTTTTGAATCGGAGTGAGTTCCATAATATCACCATCAATTTCATATACCTTGTATCAGGATGATGTATAATACCTATACATCGAAAATAGTGCAGCCCTTAATTTGCCATAATTAATGATTACAAATACCTAATACAAATTATAATTACAAATATAAATAAAGTCCGGTTCTTCTCAGAAATCCAGCTGATTTTATATTCGTATTTAGTTTATTATAATAATTTGTGATTAATCTTCTGAGAACTATAATTATAATTTGCTTATTAAGAATGCAATTGAAAATCTAATTGACATAAGTAAAATTAAACAGTAATTTTACAGATATCAGGTGCTGCTTCAAATCTATATATAAAGAAGTGAAGTAAAACATTCTTAAGTTATATTAAAATTTCGAATATCGAGACACTGTAAGACCAGAGCTTATTATTACGGCAATTTTTGCGAAACATTGACTTGCAGACTTTTAGATTTTTCTGTTAAACTTCTCCACCCAAAATAACCTTTATATAGATTAAAAGAGCCCCCAGAGGGTTAGAAAATGATGATCTTTGAAAAAATTCACACAGTCCCGACTTCCGAGGAGCTGACCAATAAAGCATTTAAACGGGCAGCCAGAGCCATGTCCGGTAAAACTATTGACGGGAGAGACAGCCGTCTCAGAGCCAACGAGTCCATGGTATTGACAGCAGCAAACATTTTCACAGATAACCTTGCAAACATAGTCAGAAGATTCCCAAGTTTCGAACAGTTACCCAGATTCTATTATGAACTGACCGATATCCTTGTAGGCGTAGAAAAACTCAAGATGTCCCTTGCATCAGTAGACTGGGCGAGCAGAAAAATTCATGAGATTGCAAGGAGTTACGTGGGAAAAATCCGGGATTCGGACACTCCAGAAACGGTAAGAAAAGAAGCATTCGGCAGGCTCGCATCTATAATTAACTCCATCAATAAGGACCTCCTGTTTCTGAACGAAGCCAGGAATATCCTCAGGAAGCTCCCTGATGTTCAGGACGAGCCAACGATTGTAATCGCCGGCTATCCCAATGTGGGAAAGTCAAGTTTTGTTTCAAAGATTACCGGTGCAACCCCTGAAATTGCCCCGTATCCTTTCACAACAAAAGGAGTTACCATAGGTCACTTCATACGCGACGGAGTCCGCTATCAGGTAATGGATACTCCAGGTCTCCTTGACCGCCCCATGGCTGAGAGAAACGATATTGAACGGCAGGCAATTACTGCAATCCACTATCTGGATGCCGTTGTAATGTTCATCATTGACCCCAGTGAAAGCTGCGGATATGAAATTAAAGACCAGAAACGCCTGCTTGCCGAAATAAGAGAGAATTTTAACCTTCCCATGCTCGTGGTTGCCAATAAAGCTGACAGACCAGAGTTCACAAAGATGGATGAGGTCGAGCTGAACATGTCTACAATTACAGGAGAAGGAATTGAACAGGTAATGGACCGGCTTCTAGAGATGATTGAAGAAAAGCGCCTTAAATCTCTGGGAGAGCCGTCTTCAGAAGAACCTGATGAGTCTACTCTTTGATTGCCTGTATTCAGAGTATCCTGAAGTGCATCAGCAGGGCAAGAGAAATAAGTATCAGCCCTGTTGTAAGCCTTATCCCCACTCTTTTTCTTTCTCTGAATTCAGTTACTTTTTTCGGGCTCAGTCCAAAAGCAAGTGCTAGTCCAAGAAGCACTACAGGCAGAAGGAGCCCGAGATTGTAAATTCCCATGTACTCTATTCCTCTTACGATATCGGTTTTCATTGCGAGAAGACTCAGGATTGAGAGATAGACTGCTCCGACACATGGAGCTTTGACCAGAGAGAACATGCCTCCTGCAAGGAAGGAAAGAAGGAGAAGATTTTTTTCGCCCATCCGGCTCATAAAATCCTTCAGGGGTTGCGGAGTCTTGAAAGTGGATTTTGCATGCTTTCTAAGCCAGTAAGCATCATAAATGTGCCAGAGTCCAAGAAGTGCAGTCATCAGAACCGCAATTTCTGAAAAGCAACTCCGAATTTGAGGCAGGAAATTGACAGTGCTCAGAATGCTTAAGCCCGCAAACATATACATGGTGAAAATCCCAATGGAAAAACCCAGAGTGATTTTGAGCATCTCTTTTTTTCCTCCCTTCTGGGCAAGAGTCACAGAAGCCAGAAAAGCCATTACTGCGAGCAGGCAGGGATTAAAACCGGCAAGGAAACCTGCAGTAAAGATTAAGAAAGGACTCATTATTGCGATATGCTTGTTTCTGCTTTCTTTGTTGCTGATGAGAGAGTATGAAGATTCGGGGGTAAAAAGCAAAGCAGGAGTTTCTGGTGTGTTTAACAAAAAAACTTTTATTGTGTTTCCACTGAAGTAAAAACTGCCATCTGATCTGTCCGAATATGAGACTGCCGAACCGGAAGCAGGGCTAAGTAACAAAAAGATGGATAGAAACATAAGAGTTCTCTTGCTTACAGGCGGCGAGAAAAACGATTTCTTTTTCATACTTTCTTCCGAAACTACTTTTGTGGAATTTTCTCTGTATCAGGGTATTTGGGTGCCTCAATATAAGTTTTCCCAAAGTTAACAGCATTTCTCAGAGACAGGTCAATCGAATAAACAAAAGAAGTACAGGAAAAAGAACGCAAAGAAAGAAAAGTAAAACAGGAAAAGATGTAAAAAAAGAAGAGAAAAAGGAGCTCCCCTTTAAAAAACTCAGAGCACTTTTTCCATGATGCTCAGGGCTTTTTCAATATTCTTCATTGAAGCTGCGTAAGAAATTCTTATGTAGCCGTCACCCTCGCTTCCGAAGGCTGTTCCCGGAACAACAACAACGCCGTTAGAGATCATTTTTGAGGCAACTTCAGCAGAGTTTGCGACTTTCGGGAAGGCGTAGAAAGCTCCTTTAGGAAGGGCGCATTCCATCCCCAGATCGTTCAGCCCTTTTACAAGCACATCTCTGCGTTTTCTGAACTCTTCACGCATAGCATTTACAGAGTCTTTTGGTCCGATTACTGCGGCATAAGCAGCCTTCTGGGCAATTGAATTTGCACACGCCTGTATGTACTGGTGCACTTTGAGCATCTGGGCTATATACTCTTTTCTTGCCGCCATGTACCCGAGTCTCCAGCCTGTCATAGAATAGCTTTTTGAAGTCGCGTTTACAGTGACCACATTGTCCGAATAGCTGGCAGGGCTAACATGTTCGCCTTCGTAAATGAAGTACTCGTAAACCTCATCAGAAATGATGGTGATGTTGTGGTCGTCTGCAATCTCGGCAAGAGCCCTGATATCTGCCCTGCTTGAGACAGCTCCTGTGGGGTTGGATGGAGAGTTAAGGATAATAGCTTTTGTTTTCGGAGTAATTCTCTCAAGCACGGAATCCGGCTTCATGGTAAGGTCTTCTCCAAGTGGGACGCTTACTACTTTTCCGTATAGAATTTCAGTCAGGGCATTATAGGATACAAATCCGGGATTTGAAATAAGAACTTCATCTCCCCTGTTCAGGAGGGCTGCAAGGGCAATGGTAAGAGCTTCAGATGCCCCCGAGGTCACAATTATTTCCTGAGGCGAGACAGAAAACCCGTTTTCCTCCTGAAACTTATGGCTCAGGGCTTCCCTCAGTTCAGGGATTCCGGGACCTACCGTATAACCAGTAAAGCCTTCATTTATGGCTTTGATCGCTGCAGCTTTTATGTGTTGAGGAGTATCAAAATCAGGCTGCCCCAGTCCGAGATTTATGGCATTTGAGCCTGCAGCTTCGAAAATCTTTCTGATTCCGGATGTGTCTATCCGGGATACGTTCTCTGAAAATTTAATTTCCTTCAAGTTGTGCCCTCCTTACGTCCCTGAAAATTGTATCCTCTGAATTTTGCTTGATCTTAAATTAGCCGGCTGCGTTAAGGAAATTTAAAGCCGTAATTCAATATTCAGCCCGTTATTCGACATTTGTATGCATTTTCTTGAGATCTGCTTCCGAAACGCCTTTAATGGTTATCAGCTCGGCAATTACTGAGTCCAGGAAGACAAGTGAAGTAATTTCAAAAGCAGTGCCCAGTGGAGGCAAGTTCTTGTACTCTCCTCTCATATTTTTCTCAAGGGAGCCCCCTGCATCTTGATCGTTTTTGGTCTTGCTTGGCAGAACCATGACAATATCAGAAATTCTTCCGAGTGTCGAATCCTTTTTGGAGGTGACAGTGATAAGGGTCGAGCCAATACCTTTCACTATTTCTCCCAGATCTGCAATAGAACGAGTTTCGCCAGACCCCGAAATGGCAATAACGACATCATTTTTTCCGACAGCAGGCGTAGTGGTTTCTCCCACAACATACACTGTGAATCCGAGATGCATCAGCCTCATTGCAAAAGCTTTGGCAACCAGCCCTGACCGTCCCGCCCCCATAACAAAAATTCTTTCCCCATCCAGGATTTTCTGAAGCATGTTTTTTATGGCTTCACGGTCAAGTAGCTCAATCACCTCTTTTATGTTTTCCACGATAAATTCCATTGACGACATTACATCTTTGCAGTCTTTTACCTGATATTTTATCATGTTTTTCTGAAGCATGTTTTTTATATCTTCACGGTCAAGTAGCTTCACCACCTCGTTGATGTTGTCCATGATAAATTCCATCGATGATATTACATCTTCGCAGTCTTTTACCTGATATTTTATCATGTTTTTCTGAAGCATGTTTTTTATATCTTCACGATCAAGTAGCTTCATCACCTCGTTTATGTTGTCCACGATAAATTCAATTGACGACATTACATCTTTGCAGTCCTTTACCTGATATTCTATCATATAAGTTCTCCAAAAAACATTGAGTTGAATTCTCAATAACTAATAATTATTAACTTTTTATTTACTTCTACCGGATAACTAAAAAAAATAATCTCAAGACAATGGCATCTCGAAAAACTGGCGGAGTTTCTGAGATCAACTGCACAGCACGACTTAACTACTGAGACTATAATTTCCTGAAATCCCGTCCAGATAACCTTTTTTCATTTTCTTAAACTTATTGGTAGAGATTTCAGGAAAAAACCTTGAAGCTTTCACTTTATCCTGCTGTTGTGCCTGCCCATTATCGGCTTGTTTGCAGCTCTGTCTTATAATTAATAGCTTTTAATTCCCAGCTCTCGATATTGTTTCTGAACTCATGGTAAAGCCTCTGTATATCGCAGTCACTTCCATTCCAGTAGAAATCCTTCCGCACTTCCCCCTTCTGGAGTTCTTCGAGTACGAACTTGGACAAATGGAAAAGAGCTTTTTTGTTAGAAAACGGAATGCTGTAATTTACACGATAACCGCCGGCGGTTTTACCATAGGATACAAGGATATATCCTTTGCTTTCATACTCCGTGATCTCATCAAAGTCGCAGATAATCTCAAATTCATGAACTGCAGAGGGATCTACCTTTGAAATCCCAATGAGTACCTGCGCTATGATATAATCAGGAACTTTCCGTCCGAACCATACTGCGATTTTTCCGTAGGTACAGACTACGTCAACATCGTTCCTGCCCATCTCAAAGGAGCCTAGGGACTGGGGAGGTGATAATTTTGCTTCCAGGTCTTGGGTCTTTTGGGCACACATTGTTTCCACTTCGTTTACTTACTTGCAGAGACAAGTGCACTTATCAAATTCCTATCTTTTTTAAGGGTTTTGAGCTGGTTTGCAGGCCCTATAACCGTAAGTCTCTTGCTGTTCTGTTTTTTGAAAATCTTCCCCAGCAAAGAGGCGTCCGCATTTGCAGGGTAGCTCTGCATCTCTATTCCTGAAAACACGTCAGGCTGAATTGCTGACATGGTCATTTCAATGAGTTTGGCTTCCTCCATAGGGTTGAGACCCTTTTCAAGCACAAGGATCTTGCCTTTTCGCACCTCATCGATTATATACCGGACTTTTTCCATGGAAGCCATTTGAGAAATCTTGGCTTCGGATACAAGATCAAGTTGGATTCCCTGCATTTGGATCACCCGAACTGTTTTGCCAGAGCTTCATAGAATGAGTCCATTCCCACTCCTTCGAGCGCCGAGACAGGAACCATGGGGTGCTGGGGGAAGGCTTCCTTTATAACTCCCGGGTCAGCATTAGGCAGGTCTACCTTATTTGCTACTATGAGAAGCGGAAGGTTTCTAGCTTCCATGTTTCCTATAACAGTTACATTAACCTGAGTATAGGGGTTTTCCGTGGAATCCATAACCAGTATGACTCCGTCAAGGTCATCCAGCCATTTGACAGCCTCAATTACACCCTCTGTTGCTTCTTTGGATCTTTTCTTTGACTCAACATCACTCATTCCCTGTTCCATAAAGTCGTGGAAATCGATCTTGGTTGCAAGCCCGGGGGTATCTACAATATCGAGGCTGATAGTATGCCCATTAGTCTCGATAGTAACTCCGTTTCTCCTTTTTGCATGCCTGGTTTCGTGGGCAATGTGTGAAACCGATCCCATGGTTTCCTCACTGCCGACCCAGTCTTTAAGGATACGGTTACTGAGGGTTGTCTTGCCGGCATTTGGTGGGCCGTATATGCCGATACATGCTCCTTTTTTCTTGAACAGTTTATTGAATATTTTTGAAAAGCTTACCTTAAATCGTTTTATCATATTCATGGCTTCCCTCCATTGGGAAAAGCATAACACCAAAGGATTTCTCGGATTGCTTTCCTGTATGGGTTACTGGTGTTTTCGTGACCTTTTTATTTAATTGATCATAGCATATAAATAATTTCCACTTGTTGAGCTGTGGGAATCAGGAAATTGGAGATACTGACTTCTCCTTTTTAGTATACCTGGAATAAATAGCAAACATAGGCCCTTTCTACGTAAAAAATAGAAAGTGCCTGCGTGAAATAACACCAGAATATAAATAAATTACTTCTTATCGCCTGATCCCCGAATATGTTTAGCAAAAAGTTTTTTTATAATGAAAATATTCAGTCTGTCTGTAACTCAGTTACATTAAATTTTCATGTTTTTACAGATTTTCTGTACTTTCCTTTATATCTTTTCCTATTTTTATTCATCATACCTTAAAAATATAAATAATAATTATCCTGTTAAGGGTTTTGCAGTCTTCATTCCCTTAATACTCTTGCGGCCCTCCTGTTACCATGATCCCAAAAACCTGACCTGCTGAACCTCAGTCCCTTATCTGACTCACCGCATTTATGCACCAGTTTTGATCTGTTACTCTGCCCAGTATTTCAAAAGTAGCCCTGAGAATGATTTCTATAGAGTCCCTCCAGACATTTTGATCGGTATGAAATTCTATATTGACTATTTACTCTTTTTTATAGTGTGAATTGTATATTTACTTGCTTATCTGGAAAAATTATATATAATGCTATTTTTGTCTCATAATGTTAAGAATTAATTATATATTTTCTTTGAAAGTAGAGTATTCATTAATACAAGGGAATCTCTCTACTTACGGGTTTTAAAAACAGGATGGAGCACAAGATATTATTAGATAAAAAATGCTTTCCCGGCTGGAGACGTAATTTATACTCAAGATGTTTTTGTTACAAATACCGATTTCTCTTAAGGAGCTTATGGATATTTTATCCTGATTGCATACTTGCTAAAGCCTTGCAGCGCAGGACAGAAAAACTGAAGACTCTACATTTGTTGCTTTTAAGTAAGATCAGCAGATACAACAGGTCTCCCGGATTTATTTCAAATAACATTTATTTGTCCTTTATTGCAGAATTAATAGCTATTTCAGCTATGTTAGAGCCAAGATCCCCTATTCTTGAGAGACTATCTACTATAGTCCCGAGAGATATCATAGTTTCATGAGACTCAAGCTTAAGAATGGATGCACGCAGTTCCGCCACGCGTGAATGCACGCTGTCTATACTGTCTATTACCTGGTTAGCAAGTGAGGTATCAGAATTATAAAGGGCGTCCACTGCCTTTTCAACCAGTTCCATATAAGTACTGCTGAGCCCCTCTATGACTTTCATAACATCTTCTCTGACAGGTTCCTGCATTTCTGATGCAACGGTTGCTATCCTCTGAGAGTGGTCCGCAATCCTTTCAATAGGACCTGCCGCCATTCTAAAGTCATGATATTCCTCTATACTTGTTTCCGAGGAGTCTGGCATTCTTCCTCCGCAGAGAATTGAACGGAACTGCTTGGAAATAAGGAGGCATAACCTGTCAACCTCGTCATCCCTCTGAGTTACATCAAGAGCAAGGTCGTGATCGCCAGTTTTGAGGGCCCTTATGGCATCTTTTTGCATGGAAACCGTAATCAGAAACATCCTGTGTATACCTTTTTTTATATGGAGCTCATTGGGATTGAGAAGGTCCTGAATGACAACGCAATTGGAACTTTCCTCAATGATTTCAGGCCCTATAAGCTTGTAACAGACCTTCCTTATGACCTGTTTTTGTTCGGCAAGTATTCTTTTTGAGGTAAACTCCATCCTGTCATAACCATAGAGATATGCAGCAATAATATCTCTTTCGAGAGCTTTCGCTTCATAGCCCGTAACGTCAATTCTTTTTGTTTTTATTGTGCGTCCTTCAAGGATAGGATCGATTAACAGCTTTCCGTCTGGCTGAGCCTGAATGGAAACTCTTGTCCCTGTTTCGATTCCCACTTTTTCAGCCCACTGTTTCGGGAGGGAAATAATATAAGTGGATCCGCCTGTCTGCTGTACTTTTCTGGTCTCTATATGGATTCCCCGTTTTTGCTTGCTCAGGACCTGCCTGGAAATTGGATGATACTTACTTAATATGTGAAATATTTATAGTGTTTAGATGTGGGTATAATGTATATACTATTCGGCTTTACTATTTATATCTCGATAAGTATTCTTTTTTGAGGAATAAATCCGGAGTCATCTATTTAAACCTCACTATCTGCCCGTAATATAGGTAAAAAATATTAAAGAGCAGAGCATTCTGGACTTAATGACACTTGAAGGGCATGCCTGTGCTTTCGGAGCTGGAACCATAATAAACGCCATAGCTACCTGGAAAGGTGCAGCATTCGGAATTGATTTAAAGACTTTTGCAAAGGTAAAACTCTCGGAAGGTGAATCTGCAATTACTGGCTCAATAGAGGAGATGCCTGAAGGAGATACTCGCCTTATAGAACGTTGCGTTGAACTCGTCCTTGACCGATTCGGGCTGGAACTAGGAGGAACGGTAAAGACTGAGAGTGAAATCCCCCTTGCAGGCGGGCTCAAGAGTAGCAGTGCTGCAGCAAACGCTTCAGTCCTTGCAACCCTCCGGGCAATCGGGGAAACAATGCCACCTCTTGAGATCGTAAAACTGGGTGTAAAAGCTGCAAAGGAAGTAGGAGTTACGGTAACAGGAGCTTTTGATGACGCCTGCGCCTCCTTTCTGGGTGGAATTGTAATCACCGATAACCGAAAAATGGAACTTGTCAAACGCGAAGAAGCCGATTCGAAAGTCCTTATATTTGCTCCGGCTAAAAAGGCTTTCAGTGCGGATACTAACGTAAAGCGTTCAAGGCTGATCGCCCCATATGTGGAGATGGCATACGATCTTGCTCTCGCGGGAGAGTACGAACGCGCAATGACGCTTAACGGCTTTCTCTACTGCGGAGCCCTCGGGTTTGACACTGAATACATGCTCAGGGCTCTGGAATGCGGAGTAAAAGGAGTCAGCCTTTCAGGAACAGGCCCTTCTTACGCAGCCCTGGTAAAAGCCGAGCAGATAAAAGAACTTAAGTCCGCCTGGGAAAGCTGCGGTATGGAAGGAAAGGTCATAGAAACCAGTATAAATAACAGTGGCGCAATATCCTTTAACAGGGAGGGGTCCTCTTGAGTGAACTTGAAGCCGTCCGCAAAGAAATAGAGGAAATTGACAGGGAAATCCTTTCCCTTATTGATAAAAGGGTTAACCTTGCTGAAAAAGTGCTTGAATCAAAAAGAATAAATGGAACTTCCATAAATGACCGTAAGCAAAATGAGGTTGTAATCAACAGGGCATTGAATACTGCAACCGAGCTCAACCTTGATGTGGGATCGATAAAGGAAATTTTTGAAATTCTTATCAGGATGAGTATCGAACGCCAGAACGAGTTAAGTGGAAAGGGAAATCTGCCCTGACCTGCCTCAAAGGAGTAAAAAATGGTTGATATTTCACTGATTATGGGCTCTGAGTCTGACAGGGCAATCGCCAACCGCGCTGTTTCGGTAATTGAAAAAACCAGGTACACTTATGAAGTGATGGTCATTTCTGCCCACAGAAACCCTGAAGAGCTTGACAGCTATATCTCAAATACAGACGCAAAAGTCTTTATCACTATAGCAGGTCTATCAGCAGCCCTCCCGGGGGTAGTTGCCTCCAAGACGAAAAAGCCTGTAATAGGTGTGCCTGTAAGCGCAAAACTTGGCGGGCTTGACGCCCTTCTTTCCATAGCCCAGATGCCCCCTGGAGTTCCTGTAGGCAGTGTAGGAATTGACAACGGGGCAAATGGGGCATACCTTGCCCTGAGAATTCTGGATTTAATTGAAAATCCTTGAAAGCGCTAGAACTCAGTTTTTGATTTGTTTACTCAGGAGTTAAATTTCCAAAATATTTTTTCATATTTTTAAATTTTTTTCCATGTTTTACCCTTTTGCTTTTAGCATAGTGATTCTAAAAAATGAGGAATTGAATTGGGGATAGGGCATCTGAGTAATGGGAGTGTGGGATATGGGATAAAAGAGTTGGCTGAGGTTTACAGCAAGAAAAGCTTTTTCTCCTCAGATGCCCGATATAATAATATAAATTTTAATATATAAAATTTTGGAAATGCTGTTGGGATTAAGGACATTTTTATTGTATTCATCTGCAATTAAGTGCTGGATAAAGTAATATCAGGGAAAACAAGCAGGTGAGATAAGAATTATTGACACGACCTCAACTCGAAATCCTTTTTAATTCGCTTATTGTAAAATAGATGCTTAGGCACCAAAGCGATGTAGCAGGTAATCTAACCTTAGCCATGGTTAAAAACACGCAATTCCAACGTTTGTCATATCCTGACCATAGGTGTCTGGCACCGCCGGTGAATATGGTGCTAAAAAACCTCATTTTACAAAGAAGTAATGATATAGAGATATTTACTAAACAAAAAAACCAGCGTGGTTCACTTCATCACTACCTGAAGGTCAGGGCATTCGTGATCCTCTCGCTTCCTTAGTAATAAATTCAAAGAAACCTAAAGTTCAAAGAGAAAATGCAAATTAACGGTAACTGGAAAAACTTAGAAACAGATCTGTGAACTCATGCGCTACGAACTATTTATCTCTTTCAGGCAGATTCGGGCAAGAAAATTCCAGACAATTCTTTCGGTTGGAGCTATAGCTCTTGCAGTGATGGTACTTACTGTTTCCCAGGCGCTTATTGTTGGTTTCACAGGTGAGCTCTATGACACTACCGTCAATAAGATTCCTCACGTTTCTGTCTCGCCGCAGGAAGGTGAAGACTATATTTACCTTTACAGAACCCTTATTGACAGGATCGACAAAATCGAGGGCGTTTCTGCAGTTTCTCCTTTTTTTACTGGAACAGCTTCTTTCAGGTTCAAGACAAATTCCCGTAACGCCGAGATGAAAGGCATTCTTCCTTTACAGGAAAATAATATCATCGATATTGAAGACGATATAGTAGAAGGAGATTTCAGGGAACTTGAATATTCGAAAAACACGGTGGTAATTGGCTCGAAGCTTGCAGATAAGCTTGAGGTTAATCTGGGAGATTCTGTCGAAGTGTCTTTTCCCAACGCAAATCCTTTGTCCCTGAAAGTTGTCGGGATCTTTTATACAGGCTCTCCTATGGATGAATCACTTACTTATACCTCCCTGAGTACTGCGCAGGAGTTCTACGATGTTCCGGATGTGATTAATGGGCTTTCGATAAGGCTTGAGAATTTTTACAGGGATAGGGAAGTTGCTGCCGAAATTGAAAATACAGGCTATAAGGCAAAAGGCTGGAGCGAGACAAATCCAGAGATACTTCGGACTATTGCCATTGAAAGTACATCCAATAAAGTTTTATTTGGTCTTATTATCGTAATCGCTTCTTTTGGCGTGGTCAGCACTCTGAATCTCTCGGTTATCGGTGCAATAAGCCAGATTGGTATGCTCCGCGCTATGGGTGCCACTATTTCAGGTATCCGGACAATTTTTATTCTTCAGAGCGGTATTCTTGGTCTACTGGGTGCTCTCATAGGTACCTTTTCCGGTATCGTCATCGCCTTTTTGATCGGCGAATACGAAACTCCAGCCCCCATCCATGGCGGACTTACAACCATTCCCGCCGTTATCCGTCCCCAGGACGTCATTTTCATAATTGTTGTAGTTTTTCTGCTGAACCTTATTGCCGGGATCTATCCTGCCCAGCAGGCAGCAAAACTTGATCCTGTAAAGGCTATTAGTTCAAGATAAATCTATTAAATTACTATTGAATCAGGTAGTAGATGTGAGTTATTGAAAAAAATATGGACTCTCTCTGCATTTTCCTCAAATAAGATGTATGTACCTGCTTTTTCAGGATTGGTCAATAACTCACGTACACGACCAGAAATCAGTTCATACAAAAATCAGTTTTTGTCGACCAGTCTTGCATCAAGGATCTTTAATGAGCCGGTGTCGCCTTCCCATTCAATTTCACTTTTCACAATTTCTATGCGCTTTTTGAAGAAAGGAGCGTCAAGGACTACAGTCTCATACTCTCCGCCTTCCCCTGCCATATGGACCATACGCCTGCGGTTAAGGGCTTTGAGGTTTTCAATTGAATTTACATTAATAGGGCGCCCAAGCCAGGACCTGTCCAGACCATCGGCTGCAACCCGCACAATCCTTATATCGAGAACTTTTGACATCTCGGTCAGAAGTTCTTCAGGATCCCGGTGCCAGAGGGGAGCATAGACTTTGAGCCCGAGGGAATCACAGATCTTCTGTACCCTGTTTGCCTGGTACTGTGACTCAATAGCACCTACAGATACCCCATCAACGTTCACTTTTCTCAGGGCAAGGGCAAGGTCATCCAGCTCAAGCTCTTTGATTCCACTGGACTGCTGCTGGATCAGCGGGATTTCACTGGCGGCAGAAATCAGTTCTACCATGTGAAGGTTAATTGAGTGGTACATGTAGGAGTCGTCCCTTGCAGGGATTATATTAATGAGGTGGGTGACCTCATGTCCCTCTTCAAGGGCTTTTTGGATAGCAAAGATCGAGTCCTTGCCGCCAGAAACCAGTGCTGCGAGTTTCATCTGCATCCTCTTCCTTAATTATATTTATTCGTACTTCCAGGTAATTCGGGAATTATAGTGTGTGGATCATTATAATATTTTATATGTCTTTCCTTTCTCAGCAGCCCACTTCAAGTATTTTTGCAGGTTCAGATTTCTTCCTCCAGCGTTCCAAAATTGGCTTCATATCGGGATTTCATTTCATCCCAGGAAGGAAGACCGGTCTGGCAGCCCTTTGTCTGTACGGCAAAAGAAGCTACAGTTGACCCGATTTTTCCGCAGGTGGGAAGGGAATAACCTCTTGTGTACGCCAGCAAAAAGCCTGCCCTGTAAGCGTCTCCTGCTCCTGTGGGGTCTAAAGCTTTTACGGAAACTACAGGAATTGCCCATTCTTCACCGCCCCTGTAGATCCTGCTGCCTTCGGAATCGTAAGTAACAACAATAACATCAATCATGGCCTTGAGTTCGGAAAAGCTCATTCCGGTCATTTCTGATACCCGCCTGATTTCATGCCTGTTTGCAAAGAGGATATCAGTATGAGAAAGAATTATCTCAAGATTTTCCTTTGAATAAGTGACAAGATCCTGCCCGGGATCAAAGGATACAAAACCTGAGACCTGTGCTATCTTTGCATTGTAGACACAATCTGCCGTTGCAAGATGGACAAAATCTGCAGGCTCAGGTTCCAGCTCTTTGAATTTTGAGGAGGCTCCCCAGTAAAAATAGGTAGTCTGGTTATCTTCCCTGTCCGTAAAAATGAAAGCCTTGGAGATTTTCTGGTCTTCAATAACATAAAGGCGGGAGAGATCAACGCCTGCATCCTTAAGAAGCTTCTCATATCCCGAGCTTGAAAAATCTGTGCCAACAGGAGATATCAGCTGGCTTTTTCCTCCCAGCTTTGCAATGGCAACTGCAATGTTTGCAGCCCCTCCCCCGGGATATTCTTCATAGTCAATTACAGGGGAAGACTCGTTTTTTCCTGCGATATTTTCAACGTCCACGATATAATCAAGGGCAGTATGCCCCACAACGGAGATTATTCTGTCCATGCAGTTTCCTCTTTTTCGGGTCTGGGAGAGGCCCAGGAATTTGTTTTTTAGGATTGAATATATTCTTAAAAGATAAATGGAGTAAAAACTCAGAGAAAGATAAAACTACTGATTTTATCCGTTATTGCCACGGCAGATATCAGGGCAGATTCTCTTTATCACAGTAGAGATTTATTGAGTTCTGGCTATGCGAAGCTGCCTGTATAAGAAGTAGTAAAGATCCTCCTTCCTCTGCCTGGCATTTCAACATATTTTAGGAAGGAAAACTGTTTATTTATTTGCCTTGCCTTTTTGCTGCTTCTCGCCTTTTTCTCCGGACCTCTCAAATTCGGTGACTTCGACAACTGTCAGCGGAACATCGCGGAGAGATTTTCCTATTACAGATTTTGCGATCCTTTCTGCATGTTCTGCAGATTCGGCATCAAAAACCTTCATTTCAAAAATAAGCCCTACAAGTGCGGTGTTTGCTGCTATGAAAACACTGCTGAAAGGCTCACCACATGCCGGGCAGGATGTGGTTCCCACATCCACCTCTACAAAATCAAGTTTGGGGTTCAGGCGTTTCCCAGCCTCAGAAATCGCAACCCCTATTGCATCATCAGCCGTTTTTACATCTCTAACCAACCAAGCTGCTTCAAGTACCACATGAAAGTTCTTCATAATTGTCCACCGTAGTTATAGTATACGTTTTTAGATTATTCCCTGTGGGGAAAAATTACTGAAACCTTAAGAATAGAGTAAAGTACATAAATTATTTCGGCTTCGAATACGTATTTGTATTTATAAGTTTTACGTATTATATGGTTTTTCAGTTTAATCTTTTGGATTATTAATCTGGCATATAAGTTTTAATATCTCATCATAAATCTTCCCTATTTATATTGTAAAAAGGGTTTCATCGTCCACCGAAAAAACCCCAAGTTTTGCCCCTGCATCAAGCCAGGCATGCCCGTAACTGAAGGATGCCAGGGCATTTACAGGGTCCCCGTTTTCAAGAAAATAAACTCCATCTTTATAGTAAGCTTCTGCCATTGTGTAATAATCCTCTGCTACCGCATGCATGTGGGATTCAGGGATTGGGGCGTACTTTGCTTTCTGCAGTGCTCTTTTCAACATATCCTCGTACCGGTTAACCTTTTCATTCAAATCTGCAGGCATTTTTGATCACCAGAGAGCCTATTTAGCAGTTATTATTAAACTGGTCTTTAAACAGTCTTATTCAATGTTTTCCATAATTTCTTCAGGCCCGTCTGCAAGTTTCACAAGGGCTTCAGCTTCAAGAAAATGCAGTTTTCCAGGAACTACGAGAATATGAAGAGGATTTCCAAAATCAAAACCCTTCAGGTTTTCTGCATAGTCGGCTTTGACTACAGGTTTTTCTGAGCCTGCCCTTGCTATTCCCACAGCAACAGCCTTTTCCATCACTCCTTCTCCCCTTTTTCTTTCGACTTCAAGGAGAAGTTCAAGGGCAAGGTTAACTGACATATACCCTTTGTCTTTATCAATATCCAGAAAAACAAGAGTGTGAAGCCCAAGCGCAGAGTTTTGTTTTATGGTATCATAAGGGGTTTCCGATATGACTTTTGTCCCTCGCCTGCTTTCGTAAGGATAGGGGATACTTGCAGATTTTCCAAAGCGGTAGTTCTGGAGCCCTGTAAGCCCTGAGACGGCTGATGTGATGGATGCCCCGTGAATCAGGCGGGTCTCTATCCCAAGCTTTTCAGCCCTGAGGCGCAGGTCAACGTGAGTCGTGGAGACCATTGTATCTCCGCCTGTAAGGAAAGCAACTTTTTTGTCTTTTGCATTATGGAGCCAGTCAGGTTGCTGTTCCACATCTTCCCTTGAGAGCAAATGGATCTTCTTTCCGTAGAGTTTTTCCATTTTCTCAGGGTTTGTTCCCATGAGACAGGATGTATAAAACTCAGCGTATACAAGGTCAGCTTCCTTAACAGCTTCAAGTCCCTTTAAGGAAATGTCGTATTCATCAAAAAGGCCCAGCCCTATAAATGTGAGCATAACCCGCTTAAAGAGCTTATTGGATTAAAGCTTTTGGCGCTACAGCTTATCAAAGAATCTCTGGTTCTATTTATTTTTGGATTTACATATACGCTCAACGTATTTATAGGAAGAAGCGAAAAACCCCGAAGTCTTTAGCTTCGTGGGATATACGCGTCAACTTCCAAACTATTAACCGTTATAGATTCTGTAAATTATTTAATATCTTCAAAACGTTTCTAATATTAGATTTTGCTGTCACCACAACCTCACAGTTCCTAAGAACGTTGCTGAATTTCAAAGCGAAAACCAAGCGAGGTAACGTTTGAACATCGGGGAGTTGGATAACAGGGCAAGAATCATCCTGAAGGGATCGGGATTAAACGAGGTTTACAATCATAGTTTCTGGAGGTGACTTTTGATGGTCAAGGTTACACTTATTCATGCTAGCTGGTGTACTTTCTGCCCGGCGGCACGCAGGTTCTGGAAGGACCTTAAATCAGAATACGATTTTGAGTATGAAGAAATTGATGTGGAGAGCCCGGAGGGGCAGGCTTTAGCAGATAAGCACGGCATAGTCAGTGTCCCTACAACCCTTATAGATGGTGAGCCTGTTTTTACGGGACTTCCAAAGAAAGCTGATGCAATCACTCATATTACACAAAAGTAATTGAAACTTTATTTTGTTGGATTGATTTTCTGTTTCTGGAGATTAACATATGTATGACCTGATTATTATAGGAGGGGGCCCTGCAGGCATTGCTGCAGGGATTTACGCTGTGCGCTTCGGGCTTGATACCATTATTCTTGAAAGGAACGAGATAAGCGGTCAGATCTCTATGGCAGATGTTGTAGAGAACTATCCCGGTTTTCCATCGATTTCGGGACTTGAGCTCATGGAAAAATACAGAACACATGCCCGGGAAGCAGGGGTGAAAACCATGATTACTGAGGCTCTTTCGGTCCGGAGTGAAGGAACAAAGAAAATCGTTTCAACCGATAGCGGGGACCTCGAAGCAAAAGCCGTAATCATTGCCACAGGTGCAAACCCAAAGCATCTTGGCGTGCCGGGGGAGAAAGAGTTTATCAGCAAGGGAGTCTCCTACTGTGCAATTTGCGACGGACCTTTTTTCAAGAACAAAACCGTAGTTGTTGTAGGAGGCGGGAACTCCGCAGTTACGGACGCCCTTTTTCTGTCAAAAGTTGCCCAGAAAGTATATCTTGTCCACAGGCGGGACCATTTAAGAGCTGCAAAGATCCTTCAGGACAGGGCAGCTGCAACTTCAAACATTGAGCTTGTGCTAAATACTCTGGTCATGGAAATCGCAGGGAGCAGGGGGGGAGTCAAAAAAGTAGAAAAAGTTATCCTGCAGGACATCAACAGCAAAGAAATTCGTGAGCTTCCTGCTAACGGAGTTTTTATCTATGTAGGAATCAACCCGAATACCGGGTTCGTGAATGTGGAGAAAGATGAGGAAGGTTTCATCAGGACAAACCGCTGGATGGAAACCTCCGAAAAAGGAATTTATGCCGCAGGAGATTGCCGTGATACTCCGATCTGGCAGCTTGTAGCAGCAGTAAGAGATGGAGCAATTGCAGCCACAGCTGCATATGAATATATTGAAAATATTAAATAAAATGATGTTCGAGGAGGGTTCTTACCAGAATCCACCCTGAAGCCCGCTCACAGAGTAGTGTCCTGACCATTTAATTATTCCACATAATATTTTGACATTTTCTCATCTGCATTCTTCCTTGTAAACTTCCATTCAATTTTCTTTTTATGCTCATTCCTTCTTTTTGTCCATGCACCCACTTC